>Ga0183101_1000639_pt1 | contig 45766 bp, 38 predicted proteins | sample Biomet3_FD_127790 | JGI IMG/M metagenome (GOLD analysis project Ga0183101, IMG submission 127790) | Microbial communities from bioreactor (seeded with sewage sludge) at LBNL, California, USA - Biofuel metagenome 3 | ecosystem: Engineered > Bioreactor > Anaerobic > Unclassified ... | reverse complement strand
CTAACAATTATGTATAAAAATAAAATTATTACAAAAATTATAATTAATTTCAAATATAACTTTTGTTAACATTTTATTCGAATTGAAATTATACGTTATTTTTAAATTTTATAGGGAGGTAATTGGAAGAATGAGTAAAGATGAGTTGAAAAAAGAGATTGGTATTGTACCTGCTCTTGCAATCGTTATCGGTATGGTTATCGGTTCTGGAGTATTCTTCAAGCCTAGGGCTGTATTTACTTCAACAGGAGCACCAGGTTTAGGTATAATGGCATGGATTTTAGGTGGGATTATCTCTATAGCAGGTGGTCTTACAGCTGCTGAAATATCTGCAGCTATACCAAGAACTGGTGGTATGGTAGCTTACTTAGAGGAGACATATGGGGATATTTGGGGTTATCTTTTAGGATGGGCTCAAATAGTTATATATTTTCCCGCAAATATAGCTGCACTTTCAATAATATTTGCAACACAGGCTGTTTCATTATTAGTGTTAGGTGATGGAACTATAATTCCAATAGCAATTATAGTAAGTATTTTCTTATTATGTATGAACTCATTAGGATCAAAAACAGGGGCAGCAATTCAGACAGTTGCCACAGTCGCTAAATTAGTACCTCTAGTTGCGATTATAGTAGTGGGACTAATGAATGGTGATGGTGGTGTAGTTAGATTATTTCCTATGACAGCTGCGGACCATCCAATAGGTACAAGTTTAGGGTCAGCACTTGTAGCTACAATGTTTGCTTATGAAGGATGGATAAATGTTGGAGCTATAGCAGGGGAAATGAAAAATCCAGCTAAAGATTTACCTAGAGCAATTATAGGTGGCTTATCATTAGTTATGGCAGTTTACTTATTAATAAACGTAGCTTACTTATTTGTATTACCAGCAAGTGCACTTGCAGCAACAAAAACACCAGCAGCTGATGTTGCAAAAATGATTTTTGGACCATCCGGTGGAAAGATTATTACAATAGGTATTTTAATATCAATATTTGGAACAATAAACGGATATATATTAACAGGAATGAGAATTCCATATGTAATGGCATTAGAGAATAAATTACCAGCAAGTAAATGGTTAGCAAAGCTACACCCAACTTTCAAAACTCCAATAAATAGTGGTATATTAGTGACTACCATATCAATATTATTAATATTCTCAGGTAAATTTGATCAATTAACAGACTTATTAGTATTCGTAATATGGATATTTTATTGTATGACATTCTATGCTGTAATTGTGCTTAGAAAGAATCAACCAAATCTTCATAGACCATATAAAGTTCCTTTATATCCTATACTTCCGGCTATAGCTATAATTGGAGGAGTATATATAATACTAAATACTTTATTTACTCAGCCTTTAAATGCAGGCTTAGGAATAGTTCTTACATTAATAGGGTACCCTATTTATAAGTTAAGAAAAGATAAATTCACGAAATCAGAAGATAACATTGCTTAGTAAAGCTTAGAATAGGCTAAAATCTGTTAGTAAAAGCACTTTAACTAGTACCTTTACTAACAGATTTTTTTTATATTAAAAAATATTATAGAATAGTTAGAAAAACATAGCAGTAAATATAATTGATAGAGTATCTTTGAAAAAAGTTTTTCATTTATACTTGAAAATATTAAATTAATATTATATAATAATAATTGTTAACAACTTCATGATATTAGATTAGTTATAAAATATGAAAATTTATATAGGAATGGGGAGGATTTTTAAATGAAAAAATTTGTTTGTTCAATATGCGGATATGTTCACGAAGGTGAAACAGCTCCAGAAAAATGTCCACAATGTAAAGCTCCAAGGGATAAATTTGCTGAAAAAGTAGAGGGAGAATTAGTTTGGGCTGATGAGCATAAAGTTGGAATTGCACAGGGCGTAGATAAGGACGTAATAGAAGGATTAAGAGCTAATTTCACTGGTGAATGTACAGAAGTTGGAATGTACCTTGCAATGAGCCGTCAAGCAGATAGAGAAGGATATCCAGAGATAGCAGAGGCTTATAAGAAAATAGCTTTTGAAGAAGCAGAGCATGCTGCTAAATTTGCAGAACTTCTAGGAGAAGTTGTAACTGCTGACACTAAGAAAAATCTTGAATTGAGACTTGAAGCAGAACATGGTGCTTGTCAAGGTAAGAAAGATTTAGCTACACTAGCTAAAAAGCTAAACTATGATGCAATTCATGATACTGTTCATGAAATGTGTAAAGATGAAGCTAGACACGGATCTGCTTTTAGAGGTTTATTAAATAGATATTTTAAATAAAAAATTTCATACCATAAAGAAAACAACCTGTTAATTTAATTTAGCAGGTTGTTTTCTTTATGGTATGAAATTAAGTTTAATCTTTAGTCGAGTACTAACAGCTCTAATACTCCCATCTAACTCAAATTTTACTTCATCAATTATAAGGGCTTTTCAAATATTTGAGTATTTTACTTTTTTTTTATATAATTAGATAGAAGTATAGCATGATTTGGGGGAGTGTTAGTTGAATTTATATTTTGTAAGACATGGGGAAACAGAACATAATAAAAATAAATGTTATTATGGAAGTATTGATGTAAATATCACAGAGAGGGGTACTTTACAGGCGGAAAAAGGATCAGAAAAATTGCAGAACATAGATTTTGATAAAGTATATGTTAGTGAACTGAAGAGAACAGCACAAACAGCTAATATTTTGTTAAAAGATAGACAAATTGATTTAATAAAAGATAAAAGGATAAATGAAACAAATTTTGGGGTGTTTGAGGGAAAGAGTCACGAAAAAGTAAAAGACTTATATTCAGAAGAGTGGAAACTTTGGTGTGATGATTGGAAAGGTTTTGCTCCACCAGAAGGAGAGAGCTATTTACAGGTTTATGACAGAGTGAAAAGTTTTATGGATGATATTCTAAAGCTTAATGAAGATAATGTTCTAATTGTAACTCATGGTGGTGTAATAAGATCTGTATACTGCTATTTGTTAGGGGGGAACTTAGACTATTTTTGGAGTTTTGGATCAAAAAATAGTGATATAACTATTATAAAATATGAGTATGGAAACTTATATATAGATAGCATCACTCATGTATAATTAACAAGGGGGAGAATATTATGAAAGAAACCATATGTAATTTATTATTGTTTATTCAGTTTTTTACAAGGATTCCGGTAAATTTAAGTTTGCCTTGTGAAAAAGAAAATTTTAGAAGAGGTTCCGTATTTCTGCCTGTTGTAGGATTGATTATAGGTACAATTCAATGGGGAGTATATAAGCTACTTATAGAAGTTCTTCCTTTAAATCCAACAATAGTTATTGTACTTTTAACAGGGGTATTGTTAACAGGAGGACTTCATATAGATGGGCTTGGAGACATGTGCGATGGTTTCTTTGCATTTAAGGGCAGTGATAGAATAATCGAAATAATGAAAGACAGTAGAATAGGAACTTATTCCTGTATAGCTACTATATTTGATTTTCTTTTCAAATATACACTAATAGCAGCTATAGCTCCTAAATTTTCTATGGCAATAATAGTAGCACCTATGATATCAAGATTTACTACAGTATTTTTGTCATCTATGGGTAATACCGCTAAAAATACAGGTACAGGAAATTTTTTTATAGGTAACATTGGTAAGGTGCAGTTGCTCATTACTTCCGTAATAACAATAGGAATTTTGATATTAATTATGAATCCTATGAATCCAATATATGTAATAATATTATTAAGTTCAGGTCTCATCTTATCATTTATACTTAATGAGTTTTGCAAAAGCAAGATAGGCGGAATTACAGGAGATATTCTTGGAGCAAATAATGAGTTAGTAGAGATATTAATATTAATTTTAATTGCTATCATTATGAGGTAAAACCTTAAAGAGGGTAGTCATCGGATAAAATAAAGAGGAGAGATTAATATGGGAAAAATAATATTAGTTACTGGAGGAAGCAGGAGTGGAAAAAGTACTTTTGCAGAAAAATTATTAGAAGATAAAGATGATGTATTATATATTGCTACTGCAATAGTAACGGATAAAGAGATGGAAAAAAGAGTTCAAAATCATAAGGAGAGAAGAAATTCTAAATGGGGTACTTATGAAGGATATAAGGAATTAGACAAAGTCTTTAAAGAAGATTGTCACAAGTACATAATGTTAGAGTGTATAGGTACTATGGTTACAAATTTAATGTTTGATAAAGATTATGACTTTGATACTATGCCACAACAAGAGATAACAGAACTTAGTGAGAGTATAAAATCGGAAGTAGAAAAAATGATTTTACTTGCAAAGGAAAATAATAAAGAACTAATTATTGTTACAAATGAGGTAGGGTGGAGTTTAGTTTCTGAGCATAGATTAGGAAGAATTTTTAGTGATATTCTAGGAAATTTGAACCAGTTAATAGGAAATTTAAGTGATGAGGTATATCTTGTAGCTTGCGGACTTCCGTTAAAATTAAAATAAAAGAAAAGAGGTTATACTATGAAAATGAGGAAAAGCATTTCTATTATGGCCATATTTATAATATTGGTATCGTTTTTTACTGGATGCAATAAAAAAGTGGAACCAGTTGAAAAAACAGAGTATATGCTTGGAACTATTTGTACAATAAAGGTCTATGATGGAAATAAGGATGAAGCAATAACTAAGGCTTTTACAAGAATTAAAAATATAGAGGATAAAATGAGTGTTAACAAGGAAGGAACTGAGTTGGATTCTGTAGGCGATGCTTCAGGAAAAAGTCCTGTTAAGGTATCGGATGATACCTTTTATGTGTTAAAAAAAGGTAAATATTATTCAGAACAAGCGGTTGGAGCATTTGATATTACAGTAGGACCATTGGTTAAAATCTGGGGAATAGGTACAGATAAAGCAAGAGTTCCATCAAAAGAAGAAATTGATACTAAAAAGTCTTTAATTAATTATAAAGATTTAATTTTAGATGAACAAAATAAGACCGCTTTTCTTAAAAAATCCGGAATGTCGTTAGACCTAGGTGGTATAGCAAAAGGGTATGCGGCAGATGAGGCCACTAGAATATTAAAAGAAAATGGTGTGAAGCATGGAATCGTAAATCTTGGAGGTAATGTACTAGCGATTAATGATAATCCAGATGGACATCCGTGGAAAGTAGGGGTTCAAAACCCATTTGAACCTAACGGTGATGTATTGGGTACAGTAGAAGTTACTAATAAAACAGTAGTAACCTCAGGAATATACGAAAGGTACCTTGAACAAAATGGTAAGAAGTATCACCATATATTGAATCCATTCACAGGATATCCTATGGATAATACACTTGCTAGTGTAACGATAATTACTAATACATCTATAGATGCAGATGCCATGACAAAAAATATATTCTATAAGGGATTGGATAAGGGAATGGAATATGTTAAATCATTAAAAGGTATAGAGGCTATTTTTGTAACTAAAAATAAAGAAGTTTATATAACAGATGGATTAAAAGAAAATTTTAAAATATTAAATGCAGAATTTAAGATAGGAAATAATAAATAGTTTTAAGAAAATAATGTTATAGATATCTTTAGTAATATAAAAATAAATAATAGGTCTTGATACATTAAGTGGATAATATTATACTTAGTAGGTAACTATTAGGTTACTATTGAACCAAAAAGTGCTTTATTGAACTTTTTGTAAAAGGAAAATATAATAAACTTATAGTAAACGTATATACTAATACTAGTATAATAAATATTAATGAAAAGAGGTATATAATATGGAAAAGGTAACAAAGGATATGACAATAGGTGAGATAATCAAAATTAACCCTAGATATGCAGAAGTTTTAATGACTTTTGGTATGGGATGTGTTGGATGTCCATCAGCACAAGCTGAAACACTAGAGGAAGCAGTACAAGTACATGGTTTAGATATTGATAACTTATTAAGAGCTTTAAATTCACTATAGTAAATAACCTACAACAATAAAAATCCTTAAACTCCCGTTTACAAACTGGGAGTTTTTTTACTTAATATTATAAAAAAGCTTCATGTTATTTTCATGAAGCTTTTTTATAATATTAACATTTAGTACTTCGGTTGCAGCAAGTGCATTCATGTGTACAGGATTCTATGTGTATCATAACATCAGTGTTTTTTAATAAATTTTCAAGTTCAGCTTCTATTTGGTCACATATGTCATGAGCATTCTTTATAGACATATCTTCAGGGAAAACAAGGTGTAAATCTATATACTTAGTAGATCCTGATTTTCTTGTCTTTAAATCGTGAAAATTACAGTATACAGAACTATGGTTGGCTATGCTATTATTTATGATACTAATTTCTTCTTCTGATAGACTAACATCTAACAGTGGAGCAAAAGCAGTTTTAAGAAGATGATATGCTTCTTTCAAAATAAATATTGCAACTAGGATAGCAACTATAGGATCTAAAAAGCTTAATTTAGTAATCCAAATTAATAATAATCCAAAACCAACTCCAAGAGATGTGTATACATCCGCTTTTAAGTGGAGTGCATCAGCTTCCAAAGCTATAGAGTCCTCTTGTTTAGCTACTTTATATAGTTTTTTGGATACAATAAAATTGACTCCAGCAGAAATAAACATAACAATAAAACCCATACCTAAAGATTCGATACCTTCTGGATGAAGTATTTTTTTTACCGCTTCTACTATTATCCAAACTGAGGCTGCAAAAATGAGCAGTGCTTCTATAACACCTGAAATATTTTCAATTTTGCCATGTCCATAAGGATGCTGTGCATCAGCAGGTTTATCTGATATTCTAACGGAAATAAAGGCTATTATAGCAGCTATTAAATCCATAGTTGAATGAATAGCTTCAGAAAGTATACTTACTGAGCCTGTAAAAATACCTACAATAAGCTTAATAATTATAAGACTTGCATTAGAAAACACTGAAAGTCTTGCTATTTTAATTTTAGCAGTCACTGTTAAATTACCCCCCAAAAATTTAAGTTTCATTTTATTATCATTTGATAATAAAGTATAAATATATAGTAACGCAAAACCTAGTAAAAGTCAATAATTAACAGGTGAAATGCATTATCAATTGATAAATAATATTATATGAAATATTATTATATATTGAATATATGCTAAATTTTAAGTGCTTAATCATATAGTTTTATTAGAAAAATAACAAAATTTAAAACTTTTATGTATGAGAATCTTTCTAAATCAAATAATAAGTTAGAGAAAAAAATAAGAATTTAAAATTTATTAAGTGTTAGGAGGATTAGTCTTATGGCTAAAGTTATGAAAACCATGGATGGAAATCAGGCTGCGGCATATGCATCATATGCTTTCACAGATATAGCAGCTATATATCCAATTACTCCATCAACTCCTATGGCAGAAGGCGTTGATGAATGGGCGGCCCATGGAAAGAAAAATATATTTGGTCAAAGAGTTAGAGTTTCAGAGTTACAATCAGAAGCAGGGGCTGCCGGTGCAGTTCACGGTTCTCTTGCAGCAGGAGCCTTAACTACTACTTATACAGCATCGCAAGGTTTATTGTTAATGATTCCAAATATGTATAAGATAGCTGGAGAACAGTTACCAGGAGTTTTTCATGTAACTGCTCGTGCTGTTGCTACGCATGCTTTATCAATATTTGGAGATCATCAAGATGTAATGGCTACTAGACAAACTGGATTTGCACTATTAGCTTCATCTAGTGTACAGGAAGTAATGGATCTTGGTTCTGTTGCACACCTTTGTGCAATTAAATCTAAGGTTCCATTTTTACACTTTTTTGATGGATTTAGAACATCACATGAATATCAAAAAATAGAAACTATTGAGTATCAAGATTTAGAAAAAATAGTAGATTATAACGCTATTAAAGAATTTAGAGATAAAGCATTAAATCCAGAACATCCTTCAGTAACAGGAACTGCTCAAAATCCAGACATATACTTCCAAGGAAGAGAAGTTGCAAATAGATTTTATGATGCTGTTCCAGATATAGTTGAAAATTATATGAGAGAAATAGAAAAAATTACAGGAAGGGCATATCATCCCTTTGATTATTATGGAGCACCTGACGCTGAATACATAATTATTGCAATGGGTTCAGTAAGTGATACTATAGATGAAACAATTGATTACCTCATGAAAAATGGAGAAAAGGTAGGACGTATAAATGTACACCTATACAGACCCTTCTCAGAAAAATATTTTTTGAATGTATTACCTAATACTGTAAAGAAGATAGCAGTTTTAGATAGAACAAAAGAGCCAGGTTCATTAGGTGAACCATTATATCTTGATGTTACTAAGTTATTCTATAACAAAGAAAATAAACCTGTAATCGTAGGTGGAAGATATGGATTAGGATCTAAAGACACAACACCATCTCAAATATTATCAGTATTTGATAATTTAAAACAGAATAATCCTAAGGATGGATTTACTATTGGTATAGTAGATGATGTAACTAATACTTCATTATCTGAAGCAAGTATAATAAATACTACACCAGAAGGAACTATAAGCTGTAAGTTCTGGGGATTAGGTTCTGATGGTACAGTTGGAGCTAATAAATCTGCTGTTAAAATAATAGGAGACAATACTAACCTTTATGCACAGGCATATTTTGCCTACGATAGTAAGAAATCAGGAGGAAGCACTGTTTCTCATTTAAGATTTGGAAAGCAACCTATAAAATCTCCTTATTTAGTTTATAATGCTGATTACATAGCATGCCATAATAAATCTTACGTATTCCAATATGATTTAGTAAAAGGGCTTAAAAATGGTGGTAACTTTGTATTAAACTGTCCATGGAATGCAGAAGAATTAGAACAAAAACTGCCCGCAAAATTGAAAAAATATATAGCAGAAAATAATATTAACTTCTATACTGTAGATGCTGTATCAATTGCTGGAGCAATTGGCTTGGGTGGCAGAATCAATATGATTATGCAAGCCGCTTTCTTTAAGTTAGCAAATGTAATTCCGATTGATGATGCAGTAAAATATTTAAAAGAATCTATACAAAAGACGTATGGTAAAAAGGGCGAAAAGATTGTAGAAATGAATAACACTGCAGTAGATAAAGGGATAGAATCACTTGTAAAAATAAGTGTACCAGATTCATGGAAAAGTGCAAGTAATGAAGAAACAAATAATAAATGCACATGTAATAATGAATTTGTTGAAAAAATACAAAAACCTATTGCAAGATTAGAAGGTGATGATTTACCAGTAAGTGCATTCAAAGGAATGGAAGATGGTAGATTTCCAATGGGTACTACTGCATATGAGAAGAGAGGCATTGCAGTTAGTGTGCCTCAGTGGCAGTTAGATAAATGTATTCAATGTAATCAATGTGCATATGTATGTCCTCATGCTACTATAAGAGCATACTTGGTAGATGAAGAAGAAATGAAGAATGCACCAGCTGGATTTGAAACAAAGAAAGCCGTTGGTAAAGGTTTAGAAGGTTTAGGTTTCCGTATTCAAGTAGCACCATTAGACTGTACAGGATGTGGAAACTGTGCAGATGTATGTCCTGCTCCAGGAAAAGCTATTATAATGCAGCCTGCTGAACAGGAAATTGAAGCAGAAGTAGATAATTGGGAATATGCAACTAAAGTTACAAATAAGGATAACATAATGGACATTAAAACGTTAAAAGGCAGCCAGTTCGCAAGACCTTTATTAGAGTTTAATGGAGCATGCCCAGGATGTGGAGAAACCCCTTATATAAGACTTCTTACTCAATTATTCGGTGATAGAATGATGATTGCTAACGCTACAGGGTGCTCTTCAATTTGGGGTGCAAGTGCTCCATCAATAGCGTATACTGTAAATGCTAAAGGTAAAGGACCTGCTTGGGGTAATTCGCTATTTGAAGATAATGCGGAATTTGGATATGGAATGCTTTTGGCACATAATCAGATGAGGGAAAGAATAGCGGATTTAATGAATCAATATGTGTCTACTTCAGGAACAAATAATATTAGAGAGGCATTTGATGAATGGCTTAAAGCTATGAACGATGGAGAAGCGTCAAAAGTAGCTTCAAATAAAGTATTGGAAGCTATACAAAAACATAATTATAGCATTGATCCAATATTAAAAGAGATAATGGATAAAAAAGATTTTCTAATTAAGAAATCTCACTGGATGATAGGTGGAGATGGTTGGGCTTATGATATTGGATATGGTGGTTTAGATCATGTGCTTGCGTCTGGAGAAGATTTAAATATATTTGTAATGGATACAGAAATATATTCAAATACAGGAGGTCAATCATCTAAATCAACACCAACTTCTGCAGTTGCAAAACTTGCAGCAGCAGGCAAGAAAGTAAAGAAAAAAGATCTTGGAATGATGGCTATGAGTTATGGCTATGTATATGTTGCTCAAATTGCAATGGGAGCAAATATGAATCATACTATGAAAGCAATAGTTGAAGCTGAAAATTATAAGGGACCATCACTAATAATAGCATATGCTCCATGTATTAGCCATGGTATAAAAACTGGTATGGGAACTAGCATGAAGGAGGAAAAGAAAGCGGTAGAAACAGGATATTGGCATTTGTATAGGTATAATCCAATACTAAAAGAACAGGGAAAGAACCCGTTTGTAATAGATTCAAAAGAACCAACTGGCTCATTTAGAGACTTTATAAATGGAGAAATAAGATATGCATCACTTGCGACTATATTCCCTGATATTGCTGAAGGAATGTTTACAGAGGCTGAAAAGAATGCAAAAGATAGATATGAAACTTATAGAAGATTAGCTGATATGCAGTATTAATATTCAAGGTTCAATTTATTTAGTATAGTAAAGCTAGGCATCATTTGGAGACTTACTCCTATGGTGCTTTAGTTTTATTATAATAATAAAAGTCCCCTATAATAGAGGACTTCTAGCTACTAAATTTAGCAACTTTTTATTTTTCGTTACTATCTACCCATTCCTTAGCATTTATAGTTTCTATTTCACTAGGAATAGCAATATTAGTAACAGGTTCAGTTTTTTCAACGTTAGACCATGCAGCAGTATCATGTTTTTCAATAGGTGTTTTAAAATCACAGTTTTTAATTGTTTTTTTACTCATTTTCATCACTCCTCATGTATTAGTATTTTCAAAGTTTATAAAAGCTATGAGTAGTATTATTAATAAAATTAGTAGGTATATGGAAATATCATGAGAATATATAAACTAACTCTGTAGAATACTAAGTTATAAGTATAATAGTTGGTTTAAACTAGTATCTAATGAATATCAGTATTTTAAAATAAAGCTTTTAATTGGATTTAACAAACTTAAAAAACATTAAATTTTAGGTTAAGAGGTGGTAATTGTCAATGATAATTATTTATCACGATGTAGGAGGAACTCACTCTACAGCAGTTGCGGCTAATATTCATATAAATAACTTACCTATAGATAGAGTTCCGGATAAAAATGAAATACTAGCCTTGCCAACATTTGATAAAATACGAAAAAGTCAGCTGGGGCACTTACTCTATATAGGGAAAGATGAATTTGGTTTCAAGGTATATACACTTGGTCGTAAATATAAGCCTAATTTTGTAATACCAGCAATAGTAGATTCTTTTAATATTGCTGGCATAAAACCAGAGGAACTTTATATAGTTGATACTAGTCCTACGGTAAATATATGGATGAAAATAGGTGGCTTTAGTTCAAGAGGATTAAATCTTGTTACTTTTGGAAGGCCAATAGTAACTTATGGAACATTAAAAACATATAAAAATATAGTTGATATCGTAAAGGGTGTAAAAGAAAAGATAAAAAAGGATAAGTTCTCTAAAAATAAATAAATTAAAAAATCATAAATAACATATGCTTAGGAAGAAACTATTGTATTAGTTTCTCCCTAAGCATATGTTATTTAAAAGTGATTTAACCGCCTAGAGTTATATCTTGTTCGTTATACCATTGTAGGGCATCATAAATATGTGATGCCTTAAAATCAGGCCAATAATCATCTATAATATAAAAATCAGAGTATACAGATTGAACTGGCAGAAAGCCACTAAGTCTTCGTCTACCACCCCATCTTATTATTAAATCTACCCTATTTATATCAGATGATTTTAATGAATTCATTATGTATTTTCTATTTGTAGTTTCTAAATTAAGAACCTCACTTAAATCCCATTCCCAACCGTAGTTAACTAAAAAGTTAATCTTCATGTCACCTTTACCAAAAACCTTTCTTTTAGTAAATGGTAATAATTCTTTTGGAAACATAGGAGATTTAGTATTACCAACTACTAAAAGAGAGGCATTTTCCTTGGAAAGCATTTTAACAGCCTCTATACATGCTATAGTAAAGGCTCTGGCCTGTACTGCTGGTCGTTTAGTGTTATCTGTAGTAAAACCATAATAGGTTAATTCCTTTACACCTAGTTCCTTACAAATTTTAAATAATTCTAAACCTGGCTTTAGTCCTGGACCATATCCTTCTTCTTTACCTAGACCATTTTTAACTGCCCAGCGTCTATTTCCATCAGGTATAATCCCGATGTGATTTGGAACTCTCATATTATAACCTCCTATAAATACAATGCTAATGTCATTATTACCAATAGTTACTAGTATTATTCCCAAAATGACTAGTGAATTAGTAAATCTTATATTAGGGTAAAATAACTTAGTCATTAGTTTGGCAGGATATACTGACAATAAGCAATATGGTGAATTTTACTACATATAATTATCATAGCTTATCTAAATAATATTTATAGAGGGAGGTGTTATGATGAAGAAATATTTATGTGTTGTATGTGGATATATTTATGATCCTGAAGTGGGTGACCCGGATAATGGAGTGAATCCAGGAACATCCTTTGAAGAAGTACCAGAGGATTGGGTATGTCCATTATGTGGAGTAGGAAAAGACCAATTTGAAGTTACAGAATAAACATATAATTTTATTAAAAAAGATATCCTACTACAATAGTAGAAATGGTGAAAGCACCGGAATGTTTTGGATATCCGGTGCTAATCTGCTTATTTTTTTACAATTTCAAAAGTAGACTCATTACGATTTGCATTGTAGGTAAAGTTATTATTTACATTTTCTACGAATGATTTTATCCAAGAATCTCTTAATTCATAGAATAGGGCAATATTTCCTTGAACTGACTCCCAATAACCTATGTGTAAGCACATTTCATTTTTCCACTCTACTTTATCCCCGGAATTTTCAGTAATAACATTTGCTCTATCACAAGGCATACCTTCTAAAATGTAATTATTTAATGCTTGATAAATTTCAGGGGCATTGTTAACTTCATATTTTTGCTTTGCATCTTTTCCACATTCACTACCCTGTTCAGAATAAAGATTTATAGCAATATTTTTAACTTCTTCTCCGTAAGTACTGTGTAATCTAGTTATTAAAGCAGCCTGTCTTGTTTCAGCTATAGATATTTTATTTTGAAGCCATCCGTGAATATTTGTAACATCAATCAACTCTTCAATAGGTTTAGCTTCCAAAGGATATCCAAAACTATCTTTTACTTCAGTATATATACCTTTTGCATCTTCTCCATATTTTTCTGCATAAGCTTTAACTAGAGTTGATTCTAATTCCTCATATAAATTTATTTTATTGAATAACCATGTGTGAATTGGGGCTAAAAATTTACTCATTTAAATTTCTCCTTTCAGTAGTTCAGGCAAATCAAATAAAATAATGTAAAATTACTTTATTTGATTAATCAGTTGCTTTGGATATATGAATTTTTATATCTTATTTTATGAATTTTATTATAGTATTAAACATATATTTTTTCGGTAACATAGGTTACTGAAAAAATATATGTTTTTAGTAACCTATGTTACCGAAAGTTACATTTGTTTTTAGTAAAATGAACTCATACAATAATATAAAAACAGAATTTGCCAAAATTAAGAATATTTTTTTATTTTATTGTAACGTAGGTTACTGATAACAAAATGTATGTTTGTTAAAATCAATCTATAAGTTGTAAGATAAAAAAAGTTTTAGATATAATATGAGGAGGAGTATAAATGAAAATAACAGGTAGTACATTAATAGGTGAAGTTTTAAGAATGAGCGATAAATCTGCTCAGGTATTAATGAATCATGGAATGGGATGCATAGGCTGTCCGTCTTCTCAATCAGAATCTATAGAACAAGCAGCATCAGTTCATGGATTAGATGTAAATACTTTATTAGCAGATTTAAATAAAGTATTTGGTGGAGAAGAAAAGGTACAACAACCTGATATGTTCTGTTTTCAATGTGAACAGACAGCTGGCGGAAAAGGATGTACTAAAGCTGGAGTATGTGGCAAAAATTCTACTGTAGCAGCTCTACAAGATCTTTTAGTTCACCAATTAAAAGGAATAGGTTTCTATGGGAATGAGGCTATTAAGAAGGGCTTAACACTAAAGGATGAAATAAATAAATTTACTATGGATGGATTATTTACTACTTTAACAAACGTAAATTTTGATGTAGATAGATTAGTAGAATTAATAAAAGAAGCGGATAAAGTAAAAAGCGAATTAAAAGAATTAGCAGGTGAGCTTTCTGTACAAATACCAGAAGGAGCAGATTATGTATCACCAGCTACTATAGAAGAAATGGTTGAAGATGCTAAAGGTGTAGGTATTATGGCAGATCCTACATTAAATGAAGACATACGTTCATTAAAAGAATTAGCAATATACGGATTAAAAGGAATGGCTGCATATGGTCATCATGCTTATGTATTAGGAAGACAAGATGAAACTGTAAACAACTTCTTCTACAAAGTATTAGCGGCAACTTTAGATAAAAATTTAGCTTTAGGTGACTGGTTAAATTTAGATATGGAACTTGGACAAGTAAACTTAAAGGTTATGGAAGTATTAGATACAGCAAACACTGGAACTTATGGAAATCCAGCACCTACAAAAGTTTTAGTTACAAAGAAAAAAGGGCCTTTCATAGTTATATCAGGACATGACCTAAAGGATATAAAACAATTATTAGAGCAAACTGAAGGAAAAGGAATAAACATTTATACTCATGGTGAAATGTTACCGACTCATGCTTATCCAGAAATTAATAAATACAGTCATTTAGTAGGAAACTATGGTGGAGCATGGCAGGATCAACAAAAAGAATTTGATAACCTTCCAGGAGCAATTGTAATGACAACTAACTGTATCCAAAAACCAAGAGACAGCTACATGGACAGAATATTTACATCAGGGGTAGTTGCTTGGCCAGGAGCTTCTCATATAGTTGAAAAAGATGGAGTAAAAGACTTTACACTAGTTATTGAAAAAGCACTAGCTCTAGGTGGATGGACTGAAGATGAAGAAGAAAAGTCAATATTAGTTGGATTTGGTCACAATGCTACATTAAGTAATGCTGGAAAAATAATAGAAGCAGTTAAGAGTGGAGATCTTAAACACTTCTTCCTAATAGGTGGATGTGATGGAGCTAAATCAGGAAGAAACTACTATACAGATTTTGCTAAGGCTGTTCCACAGGACTCTGTAATATTAACTTTAGCTTGCGGTAAATATAGATTTAACAAGCTTGATTTTGGAACAATTGGAGAACTTCCAAGACTTCTAGATATAGGACAATGTAATGATTCATACTCAGCAATTAAAATTGCAGTAGCACTTGCAGAAGCATTTAATTGTGGAGTAAATGATCTTCCATTATCAATTATTCTTTCATGGTACGAGCAAAAAGCAGTATGCATACTTCTAACATTATTATCACTTGGTATTAAGAATATTAAGTTAGGACCTTCATTACCAGCATTCTTATCACCAAATGTAGTTAATGTATTAGTTGAAAAGTTCAATATTGCACCTGTAACTACTCCAGAAGAAGATTTAAAGGCAATATTAGGATAGATCTAAGATCTTGCTTCAATAGAATTTTTAAATGAAACCATGTTAGGAGAATAAAGTATAACTTAAATTCTCCTAACATGGTCTTATTTTTTTATATATTGCTATTGAAACTACATAATTTCTGCGAAGCCTTCTCCAAGTACTTCGTTTACTTCATTTACGGTAATAAAGGCTCTATTATCAATATCTCTTATATAATCTTTCAATTTTAAAAACTGTTTCCTATCTACTATTGTAGTTATTACTTCTCTTTCATTATTATGGTAAGCTCCCTTAGCATAATAGATTGTTGCACTTCTCTCTAATTCATCTACAATATAGTTTTTTATGTGTTTACCTTCGGTGCTTATTATTGCAACCTGTTTATAAGTGTTAAGACTTGCGATAACTTTATCTATAACAGTTGCAGTTATTATAACACCAAGTATTGCATAGAATCCTTTGTCTATTCCAAATACCGCTGTAGCAGCGATTGTAATAGTAATATCTGAAGCTAAAAGGGATTTACCAATACTAATTCTAAAATACTTATTTATTATTTTAGCAATGATATCAGTTCCTCCAGTAGATGCATTTTGATTAAATACCATTCCCATTCCTAATCCACAAATTAAGATACCAAATATAAGTTGTACCAAAACATCACTACCTAATGGCTTAATATTAGGAAAAGTCTTTTCCAATAATAAAACCATACCAGATATTGAAAAGCTGCAGAATACAGTTTTTCCACCAAAAACAGGTCCGATTACCATCATTCCTATAATGAATAATATAATCTCCATACCCATCATGGATGCACCTATTGGGATAGCTGGAAATATGCTATTTATAATTATAGCAACTCCGCTTATTCCACCGGCAGCAATATGGTTTGGTGCAAGGAAAAAATAAGTTCCAACTGCGACTAATAGTCCACCTAGTAAAATTAAAAGAAAGCTTTTTAAATTTTTTTTCATAATAACTCCCCCTTGTATCCGTTAAAAAAGAGCATATAAATCCGAGTAAATAAATACCTCAGATTGATATGCTCTCATTACACACATAAATATTGGTTTCTGTGCGAACGTCTTTTTATTAATTTAAGTATAACTTTAGATGTAATTATATTTTACCACGAATAATATATTTACGTCAATATATTTGTAATTATATAAGAATATGTAAAAAATATCATGAATTAATATAATTTTATACTAATTCATATCAGACAAGATAATTAATCATTTATAAGGAAAAAATAATAATTGACAAAATTCTGATAATATAATAAATTAAAAATGAGTAATTACTCATTTTTTAAAAGTAAGCACTCATGTAATGTTATGATTTGAAATATAGGAGGTAAGAATGAATTCTAAAATACCAGAAGATAAAACACCATTAGAAAAACTTTTTTTTGATGAAAAATTTTCAGAAGAAGATATGACTAAAAGGCAATGGCAAATATTAAATGCTGCTATAAAAATATTTGCGAAAAAAGGATTTGATGGAACTAGAACCAGTGAAATTGCAAAGGAAGCTGATGTAGCTGAAGGAACTATATTTAGGTATTATAAAACCAAAAAAGATATATTAATGGGACTTGTGATTCCTTTAGTTGTAAAATTTTTTAGACCTCTAATTTTAAAATCTGCCGAGCAAATTATAGAAAACAAAGAAAAGAAGTGTATAGAAGAAGTATTGCAGAGTTTGTTGATAGATAGATTGGAACTAGTAAAACATAACTTACCATTAATAAAAACAGTATTTGTAGAAGCTGCACATCACCCAGAACTCTTAAATGTACTTCAAGATGAAATAGGCCCTCAAGTTATTCCTTTTCTAAATAAATTTATCGAAGCTAATGTAAAAAATGGAAACTTCAGAGAAATGGAGCCTGTAGTAATAACTAGAACTTTAATGAGTTTGCTAATAGGATACACAATACTAAGTAATACTTTTCCTGAATTCTTTAAAGCAGAAGAAGATGGTGAAGAAATAAAAAAAATTATAGATATATTTTTGCATGGAGTTGAAAATAAGAATAATAAAATTGAAGAGCCGTAACTCGCAATACCTTATTATAAGATATCTTTGTGTTTTGTAAAATTAAATAATTATTAATATAGTCAAATCTAACTGTGAGGAGTGATGGAGTTGGAAAAAAATAAAAATATTAAAGTTATAGTAGTCCTGTTAATGATTGGAATTATAACATCATCTTTTTTCATTTTTAAGTCTGTAAATGCCAATAAATCAAATGAATCTATTTATTATGGAACTGTAGAAGCGGAGAAAATAAATATATCTTCAGAAACTGGTGGAAAAATAACAGCATTAAGAACTCAGGAGGGAAACAAGGTTAAGCCAGGAGAACTAATTGCAACTATAGGTTCTGATGAGAATTCACTAAAGTCACAGGATGCAGAAGTTGCTATAAAAAACGCTGAAAATGAATTAGGAAAGATAGAAGATGGAAATAGGATAGAAGAAATAAAATCTCAGCAAGCTTTAGTAAGACAGGCCCAATCATTAGTACAACAGGGGGATGCATCAGCAAAAACTGCTGAAAATAACGTCATTACAGCTGAAACTAACTTTGATTACAAAAAGAAAAAATATGATGATACGGTAGAATTATATCAAAGTGGAGCAGAATCAAAATATACATTAGACGCTGCTAAAAATGATTTAGATAATGCTGAAAGTACTTTAAATAATGCTAAAAGTTCCTTGGAAAGTGCACAAGCACAATTAAATAACTATAAAGCACAGCTGGATGCTTGTACACAGAAATTAAATTTATTAGTTAATGGAGCAACAGAAAGAGATAAGAATAGTGCTGAATATAACTTAGAAAGAGCAAAGAAAAGTTATGAGCTTTCTAAAGTAGCACTAGACAAGAGTAATATAACAGTTTCTGTAGCGGGAATTATAGAGACTGTTAATTTTAAACAAGGAGAGTATGTTACACCAGGAAGTTCGATAGCCACTTTGTTAGATAATAATAATGAATGGGTAAAAATTTATATACCGGAAAGTGAGCTTCCTTCTGTTAAATTAGATAAAGAAGTAACGCTAAAAAGTGATTTCTTAAAAGATAAAACTATAAAAGGAAAAGTTATCTATATATCATCAGAAGCTGAGTTTACACCAATGAATATTGTTACTAAAAAGGATAGAATGAAGCTTGTATATGAGGTGAAAGTTAAGGTTTTGGATAACTTGGAATCTGTAAAACCAGGAATGCTTATGGATGTAAATTTAAAATAAAGGAGGTTTACTATGGAATATGCCATTTCTATAAAACATCTTACGAAACAATTTGGCAATTTTACTGCTGTTAACGATTTGTCATTTGATATACCCAAGGGAAAAATTTTTGGATTCTTAGGGCCAAATGGTTCAGGAAAATCTACAACAATAAGAATGATTTGTGGAGTTTTAAGTCCTACATCTGGGGAAGGGAAGGTATTAGGGTACGATCTTGTAAAGGAGTCAGAAAAAATTAAACAAAACATAGGATATATGTCTCAAAAGTTTAGTTTGTACGAAGACTTAACTGTTGAAGAAAATTTAGAATTTTATGGGAATATTTATATGTTGTCTAAAGATAGGTTAGAACAAAGAAAAAAAGAGTTAATTGAGATGGCAAATCTAAAAGGAAAAGAAAAAAGCCTAGCAGGTACTTTATCTGGTGGATGGAAGCAAAGGCTTGCTCTAGGATGCGCTCTTATTCATAACCCAAGTCTCTTAGTATTAGATGAACCTACTGCGGGGGTAGATCCAGTTTCCAGAAGGGAGTTTTGGCATACAATTACTGAACTAGTTAAAGGAGGAATAACGGTATTAGTTACTACTCACTATATGGATGAAGCGTCTATTTGTGATATTATTGGATTTATATACAATAGTAAGCTTGTTACTATCGATACTCCTGAAGCTTTATATGAGAAACATGGTACAGGAAATTTAGAGGATATATTTATAAACTATGTTAAGGAGCTTTCTGATAGGAAAGTCATATCTTCTTTTGATGACCTAAAGATAGCAAGAGAATAGGGGGAAGTATAATGAAATGGAAACGGCTGCTTACTATAACTAAGAAGGAATTCATACACATAAGAAGGGATAAAGCTAGTCTTGCTATTGCTCTAATGATGCCAATTATGATGCTATTACTTTTTGGTTTCGCAGTTAATACAGATGTTAATAATGTGAATTTGGTTGTTTATGACGGTAGTAAAACTGAAGATAGCAGAGAGTTAATAAGCAAATTCACAAATTCATATTATTTTAGCTTATATGGAGCAGTGGATTCACCAGAGGACGTAGAAAAATATATAAGTGAGGGAAAGGTAAAGGCTGGGTTAGTTATACCACCTAATTATACAAAGGATTTAAGAAGAAATACTATAACTGAAGTCCAAGTATTAGTGGATGGTTCAGATCCAACTATAGCAAGAACAGCCATGTCTTATTCAATATTAATTGGTAATAATTATTCATTGAAATTAAGACAACTTCAGGTAGATAAATCCGGTTTAGGCAAGAATTCTAGTATAGGGGTTAACTTAAAGCCTCTTGTATTATATAATCCGACTCTTGAAAGTAGCAATTTTAATATACCAGGTGTTATTGGATTAATTCTTCAGAATATAACTGTAATATTAACCTCTTTTGCAATGGTGAGAGAAAGAGAAAAAGGAACAATAGAGCAGCTTATTATGACGCCGGTTACATCTTTTGAACTAATAGTAGGTAAATTAGTACCATATACTATAATAGGATTTTTAGATATGATAGTAGCTTTAGTTTTAGGTAATGTAATATTTGGAGTATATGTAAAGGGGAGTATGGCTTTACTTATATTATTAGGAACCCTGTTCCTAATATGTTCTTTAGCGATGGGAATGCTTATATCTACTATTTCTAAAACTCAACTTCAAGCAATGCAAGCATCAATTGCATTGTTATTACCAAGTGTACTTCTTTCAGGATTTATGTTTCCTAGAGAGGCCATGCCTAAGTTAGTATATTATATTAGTTGCATTTTACCGATGACCTATTTTCTTGAAATTTTAAGAGGCATTATTGTTAAAGGAGTAGGAATTTCATATCTAATTAGTCCTATAGTTTCATTATTAGTTTTAATTTTTATAATTATAGTAGCTACAATGAAAAAGTTTAGTAAGACACTTGATTAAGGCATCTGAAATAAAATAAAACTAACTTAAGCACATCTCTAATGCTGAAGTTAGTTTTATTTGCTGTGAAAAATACTAATTTATTATTTTAATAGTTTAGTCTAATAGCTTAATAATTTCTACATCATAATCTCCATCAGGTGATGAAACAGTTTTCTTTTCACCTACTTTTGATTTATATAATACGATACCTAAAGGAGACTCTATACTAATCTTCATGTTTTTAGCGTCTGCCTCAACTGTGCTTACTAATGTAACTTCTTCTGTCTCATCGAAATCATAAAACTTTACTAATGCAGTTTTATTAATATCAAATACATCTGTTTCGTCAGAACTCTCTATTAGAACTGCATTTTTTAATTGTCCTTCAAGTTCCATTATTCTTGTTTCTGTCATAGATTGATCTTCTTTAGCAGCACTGTAGTCTGCATTTTCACTTAAGTCTCCTTGTGCACGAGCAACTTTTAAGGCTGTTTTTATTTCTACCCTTTTAACTGTTTTTAAGTAGTCTAATTCATCTTCTATTTTTTTCTTTCCCGCTTCTGTTAACATTACACTTTTTTTCATATAAAGGTCACCTACTATTTCAAATTTTACATATAATTTAGTTAGATTTAAATCATTTCTGCTTCGCTATAATAATTATAATATTACTAATCTAATAATACAAGAAAATAAGCGAGAAATTAAACTTTTTCTCAAGTACCAGTTGGTGATATTTTATATCTTACGTATATTAATATGATTTCGATTAGTAATATAAAAATTAATATTATTAATAGTTTTATAAAATTTAACATCAAATATCCCTCCTATCATAATTCTATGTAAGAGGGACATATTACATAATTATTTTTTTCCCTTTTTATTAAATTTTTTCTTTTTTTGAACGGAGTAGCCAAACTTGCCTATAGCCTTGGGTGTAACAGGAAAATATTCTCCATGAGAATAGCATATCAAATCCGCTTTTTCTAAATGAATTTTCCCATCAGTATCAATTAAATTTTCTTCTACATGAATAGAAAGAACTTCAGCTAGAAAGAGGTCGTGGCTTCCTAGTAGAGTTATGCTTTTAACTTTACACTCAAGTGTTACAGGACACTGTTTTATGGCAGGGACAGCTACATTTTCACTATCTTCTAAAATTAAGTTGCATTCTTTTATTTTATCTATGTTTTTCCCTGATTTTACGCCACAAAAATCAACGCTGCGAATTAAATCTTTTGACGGTAAGTTTACTACAAATTCTGAGCTTTCTTTTATGTATTCGTAAGATAATCTTTCTGGTCTTATAGCTACAGTTATCATAGGTGGCTTTGTACAGGCAGTACCAATCCAACCAACGGTAAATACATTAACTTTTCCTTCTTTATTTTTAGAAGTTATAAGCACCGCCGGTACTGGATTTAACATAGCACTCCCTTTAAAAGATACTTTTGTCATATATTTCATTTCCCTCCTTGTACCACCACTATATAAGAAGCTCACAATATCAAATATTGTGAGCTTCTTATATAATTAATTGTTTGAATTGAAAAGGTTATTAAACTATTAATTATTTTTTACTTTTAGCTATCTCTATGTTTAGTCTTCTGCCTTGTAGTCTTTTTCCTATACACTCATTCATGATAGAATTTACAAGTCTTTCTGGTACGTCCATAAAAGTAAATTTATCAAATATGTCTATATCACCTATGTCGTTAACATTTACATTGGCAGTTGTTGATATAAATGTTACTATAGTTTTAGGAGTAATTCTATCAATTCTACCTACGGATAAGAATAATCTAACATTCTCATTTGACTTTATAGAATTCTCAGTATAATCAAAGCTGAGTTCTTTTTCAAACATCATCTTCATAAGGGCAGCGGCTACATCCACTAAGTTATATTCTTCATCTAATTCAGTAGCAACTTGAATGAAATTCTTAAAGTTATCTTCATCTAAAGTTTGTTTGATATTTTTTACTATATTTTTATATTTAGTTTCAAAAATTTCATCTATAGTAGGAACGTCTTTTCTCTTTATCTTGCTTTTAGTAGACTTTTCTATTTGTTTTAAGAACATATACTCTCTAGGAGTAACAAGTGAATAAGCAGTACCTTCTTTGTTTGCTCTTCCTGTTCTTCCTATTCTATGAACATATGATTCTATGTCTTGAGGTAATTCATAGTTTATTACATGAGATACATCATCAACGTCAATACCTCTTGCTGCAACATCTGTAGCAACTAGGAAATCTAAAGTACCTTCCTTAAATTTTCTAAGAGTATTAAGTCTTTGATTTTGGTTCATGTCTCCATGCATACCTTCAACATTATAACCTCTAGCTTGCATTGATTCAACTAATTCATCTACGCCTCTTTTAGTTTTGCAAAATATTATAGAACTTGTTGGTTCATCTACATCTAGGATTCTACATAAAGATTCGAATCTGTCTTTAGTTTTTATTTCGAAATAATACTGCTGTATTTTATCAACAGTTAAAGCATTTTTTAATATTTTTATATGCTTTACATCCTTCTTCAGGTACTTAGAAGCTAATCTTTTTATCTGATCTGGCATAGTAGCAGAGAAAAGTAAAGTCTGTCTGCTAGTATTTGATGCTTTGATGATTTCTTCTATATCTTCAATAAATCCCATGTTAAGCATTTCATCTGCTTCATCAAGTATTAAGAATTTTATTTCACTTAAATCTATGGTATTTCTCTTTATGTGATCTAAGATTCTTCCAGGAGTACCAACAACAATATCTACACCTTTTCTCAAAGATTTAATTTGTCTATCTATTGGCTGACCACCGTAAACAGGAAGTAGTTGAAGTCTTTTGAACTTTCCTATGCGAGTTAGTTCGTCATTTACCTGAATTGCAAGTTCACGAGTTGGAGCAAGTATTAAAGTTGATATTTTAGCACTATTTTCTATCATACTCATCATTGGAGCACCAAAAGCTAAAGTTTTACCAGTACCAGTCTGAGCCTGACCGATTATATCATTACCCTCTAGGACTACAGGTATGGCTTCCGCTTGTATTTGAGAAGGTTCTTCAAACCCCATTGCATCTATAGACTGAAGTATTTTGGCATCAAGTTTTAAATCATTAAATTTTATGTTTTCCATTAACATTCCTCTTTCTTCTTTAAAAATTCCTCGTTATTCTCTGTAATATAACAGCAAATTCTATCATAACATAGTATTTACATATTATCAATTTTTAATTTTGGAATTTAAAAGAAATTTAAGATTATTTTTTAAAATTCACATTATTAAGAAGCTTTTCATTTCTGCTAATATAAATTATAATATACTAAATATTATTTTATAATTTAAAATTTGTGAGATGAAGAATAAAAACAACTATTTGACATTTATAGTACGTAAATTAATGTACTATAGCGTAAAGGAGATATTTTTATGTTTGATGCAAAACAAAAAGTTTTACCTAATGGAATAAAGCTAATTACAATAAAGAAGGATACGCAAATAGCTGCTATACACACAGGTATAAAAATAGGGTCTATATATGAGAACGCAAATGAAAAGGGAATATCCCATTTTATAGAACATATGCTCTTTAAGGGAAGTAAAGTTAGGACAAATGAACAGCTTAACATAGAACTAGAGGCATTAGGTGGAGAGTATAATGCTTATACAGACAATACCAGTACAGTATACAGCATAACTACATTAAGTGAAGAATTAGAAAAATCAATAGAACTACTTTCAGATATGTTGATAAATGCCTCATTTCCAAATGAAGAAATTGAGAAGGAAAGAGATGTAATACTTGCAGAAATAAGGACAAGTAAAGATGATGTTGAGGATTACAGCTTCAAAAAAATAAATGAGATAGCATTTGATAAGAGTCCTTTAAAACATGAAACTATAGGCGATGAAAAAAACATAAAAAAATTTAATAGAGAAAAATTACTAAATTTTTATGAAAAATATTATGTGCCAAATAACTGCCATATATCTATAGTTTCACCATTTAATCATGATGAAATATTTGATATGGTATGGAAATATTTTCACGATTGGATGTGGAAGGAATTTAAAAGAGAAGAGGTTATTACTGAAGATAATATCCCTTGCAAAAAAGTTTCCTACAAAAAGGATATAGAACAGAGTACAATAATTTATTTATTTACCTTTCATAATCTAAATAAGGAGGAAGAACTATCTCTTAGGATATTAAATCATAAGTTTGGAGAGAGTGCTAACTCTATATTATTTAGGGAGTTAAGAGAAGAAAGAGGACTTGCGTATGATGTATATAGTGACTTGGACTTAACTAGTAGTGTCAAAACTTTGTATATATATACTGCAGTTGGTGAAGAAAGTATAGAGGAAACCATTAAAGTTATAGACAATTGTATTGATAGAATAAAAAATGAGGAAATAGTTTTTGATGATAGTACAATAAAGCTTATGAAGAAGGTTCTAAAGACCGCAGTTGCATTTACATTAGAAGACTGCACAGATATTGGCAATTATGTACTGCATCAAATTATTGATGATGAAGATATATATAAGTTTATGAGTGATATGAGTAAATTAGAGCAGGTTAGAAAGAAAGATATATATGACGTAGCTAAATTGGTTCTGAAAAACCCTACTATACACATACTTAAAAAACAAAAATAAAAATAGTCACTTTATAGCCCATCTCACAACATCTATTGTGTACATATTAGAATTGTAATAATGATGTTAGTGAATGGGCAAATTTACATGGACGGAGATTTTAGTATGAATAAGGAAAAAAGCATTATTACAAAAATCGAATTACAAAAGAGAAATAAAGACAGGGTAAATGTGTATATAAATGAAGAATTCTCATTTGCGTGTAGTGCAGAGCTGATATATACCTATAATCTTTCCAAGGATAAAGAGATAGATATGGATTTTTTGAAAGAGATAATTGATAAGGATAACTGTATAAAATGTAAAAGTTATGCACTTAGAATTATAGAGAGAACTCATAAAACAGAAAAGCAAATTTTTGATAAACTGGTTCAAAAAGAATATGATGAAAAAGCTATAAATAAAACTATAGATTTTTTAAAAGAGTATAAATTTATTGATGATGAAAAATATGCAGAGACTTATATAAAAGATAAATTAAAGTCTCAGGGAAAGAATAAAATAAAATATGCGCTAATAAATAAGGGTATTAGTGAGACTTTAATAAAGAAAAATTTAAGTTGCTTAGATAAAGACATTGAAGAAAGCACTGCATTAAAATTAGCAGAGAAGAAGTATAAATTATTAATAAAAAACGAATCAGATGTTAGAAAGATTTATAAGAAGTTAGGAGATTATTTGGTCAGAAATGGATATAATTTAGATATAGTACAAAGTACATTAAATAATATAGTAAAAGAAGAGCTAAATCATCCAAATACAACTGAAACTCAGAATGAAAGTAAAGATGAAGATATAAGTAAGTTATATGAACTTGCGGAAAAACGGTATAGTATTATAATTAAATCAGAAAATGATAGCAGAAAGATTTATAAAAAATTAAGTGATTATCTTATGCGTAGAGGATATTCGTGGAATAATATAAAATCTGTGCTAAATTCCATTATAAAATAATTATATAAGTAACAAAACTATTTTTAATATTCTCTATTGAATGAGAGGTGAATAATAATGAACATGAATGTTAATCCCGTAACGGTTGCAATAGCAATATTATTCTTTTATCCAATATTAAAAGGATTCTTATTTAAATTTTCTTCCCATGATTTGAAATCAGATATTGATGATATAAACAGAAATATAGCTTTTGTTACTGCATTGTTTATAGGTATTTATTATGGCAAAAAAATTTTTATACAACATGATTATGGTATATATATAGATATTTACAAGCTAATACCACAAGACATAGTTCAGTATATAGAAAGTAATACTTTTATAATTTATGCTATAATAATACCTTTGCTCGTGTTAATGTGTTACAAGATTATTAGACTTATTTTTAATCTCATAAACTATTTAACTTTTTATCCTATTTTAGATAGTATAGAGAGATTTTTAAGTTCAAAAAGTAATTTTTCTAAAAGGTTAATAGGTTCCCTTTTCCAATTCCCTAAAGCAATAAGCTATATTCTTATAGCGTCATTTATTTTAAATATGCTGTCTATATTTAATACAAATAGTAAGTTAAATAAATATTTAGAGGCATCAAAACCATATAGTGCCATTTGTAAAACTATTATTATTCCAGTTACCAACTCCCAAATTGCTAAGAATTTGCCACATATAATAAATAACTCATTTAAAATTGTAATTAGAGAAAATGAGCCTAAGGAAACAGTGCCCGGTAAGGCTGCTTCAAAGGGGAGAACCATAGTATACTATAATGGAGTTACTCTTGATGAAGGGGTGAAATCTAATAGTAAGATAGATGAATTTGCTAAAGGTCTTGTTAAAAATGAAAAGGATACTAAGACAAAATCAAAAACACTATATAACTGGATAGGAAATAATATATCCTATGATCATGATAAAGCTAATAAAGTTTTAAATAATGATTTTAATGTACAATCTGGTGCAATTACTACCTTTAACTCAAGGGGAGGAATTTGTTTTGATTATGCTTGTTTATATGTTGCAATGTGTAGAGCCAATAATATAAAAGTTAGACTTATAACAGGTGAAGGATTTAATGGAGTAAGTTGGGTAAGTCATGCATGGAATCAAGTGTATTTACCAGAGGAAGGAAAATGGATTAATGTAGATACAACTTTCTATAAGGGCGGGAATTACTTTAATAGCAAGAGATTTGAATTAGATCATAAAGGTGCTCAAGTTGCTGGTGAATGGTAAAAAATTAAATAATTTTTAAAAATAATGTGTTTTTAGGACAAAAAGTTGTATAATTTATGTTGATATGAATATGGGAGATGGTAGGTTGTGGAAAAATACGAAAATAGAATAAAAAAAAATAAACAAAGGAAGAGACGAAACGCTATTATTACTGCTGTTTCATTATTAATTCTATTCACTTTCGGTTTTTATTTAGGAGGCAGAATATCAAATAAAAAAAATGTTGTGGTAAGTGCATCTAATAGTGCTACTACTAATACAGAAAAAGATCAACAAAAGAAAAATGCTGAAGATGTTATGAATAAAAGAGAGAGTAATATAATAAATAATATCAAAAATGGAAGTGGTGATTTTGATCCTTATAAGGCAGATGGAAAGAAAATCGCATACCTAACTTTTGATGATGGACCATCAACTAATAATACACCTAAAATACTTGATATATTAAAAAAGAATAATATAAAAGCAACATTTTTTGTTATTGGAGAAAATGCTGAAAAAAATAGTGAGTTAATAAAAAGAGAAGTTGCAGAGGGACATGTTGTAGGAAATCATACGTATTCTCACAATATGAAATATATATATGCAGATACAAATAACCTTATAAATGATTTGGACAAGGGTGACAAGGTACTTAAATCTATTATAGGTAATGAGTATAACTTAAAACTTATAAGATTTCCAGGAGGTTCTTTTGGAACTAGATTAGCACCTTATAGAGAAGCAGTTAAAAAGGCTGGATACCACTATGTAGACTGGAATGACTTAAATGGTGATGCGGAACGTAGTAATGTACCTGTCAGTGCACTTATGGATGAACTAGAGAAATATACAGCTGAAGATCATGTAGTAATTTTAATGCATGATGCACCTGCAAAGGTAACAACGGAACAAGCTCTTCCGCAAGCTATAGAATTTTTAAAGTCTAAGGGATATACTTTTGAAACTCTAAAATAGTATAGAGCTCCAAGTTTATGAGTTAGTTTACACCACGGGATATGCTAACTTTTGGAATTGGAACCCTATATATATACAGTTAATTAAGAAAAAGTGCAGTTAGTAAGAAGTTATCTTCAACTGCACTTTTGTTATTTGGATTTTGATAAATAGTTTTTTATTATGATATTTATAGCTTTTTCACAATCAATATCATCATTGTCTAAACACCAAGCAGTATTAAAATATATTAAGGCTTTTTTATTGTCCTTTAACATAGTATAGCAATATCCAAGGTTAAAGAAGTATTTACTTTCTCTTTTTAGATTAATAGCTGATTTTAGAATAGGAATAGCTTTTTTATATTCTTTAAGTTTTATAAAACATACAGCGGAATTATATAATGATGATGCTTCATTTTCTTTTAATTTAATAGCTTGTTGATACATATCTATAGCTCTTTTATAATCCTTAGAATTGTAGTATTCATTAGCCTTTTGAAAGTAGCTCATTGAAATCCTCCTTAAATCCTTATCCGAAAATATTCCATTTAAGATATTATCCATATTCTTATTTTTTATTCATCCGATGACTACCCGCTCTAATACTCACATCTGATTGAAGTTTCACTTCATATAATAAGCTACTAGGCTATATGATTAATGTTGAGACTTCATTGAAAGCCTTCTTTCTATAAATTCGACTCCTTCATACATTAAATAAGCTAAAATTGATAATATTATTATGCTTAACATAACTGTATCTAATTGAGAAATTTGTCCTCCGAATATTATTAAAAAACCTAATCCTTCCTTGGCCACTAAGAACTCACCCATTATAACTCCGACCCATGAAAGACCTACATTTATTTTTAGTGCTGAAACTAGTGTAGGAATAGAAGCAGGAAGTATAAGATGATTTAAAATTTGGAATTTTGAAGCTCCTAAAGTTTTAAGAAGCTTTATTTTATCCACATCTACTTCTTTAAATCCGTTCAATACTGTTAGTATAGTTACAACTATAGAAATCAACAATGCCACTAAAATTATGGCAGTAATGCCATTACCAACCCAGAATATTATAATAGGGGCAAGGGCTACCTTAGGAAGTGCATTAAGAACGACTATATATGGATCTAAAACCTTTGAAACAAAATCAGACCACCACAGAATAATTGCAATTAAAGTTCCTATAATAGTTCCAATTACAAAACCAAGTATAGTTTCAAAACATGTAATCCAAATGTGCTTTAATAGAATACCTTCTGCATACAATTGAATAAGACTTTTCCACATTCTCGATGGGGTGCTGGTTAAAAATGGATCTACCCACTTTAAATCTCCGGCTATTTCCCAAAGAGCAAATATGGATATTAGTATTAAAAATCTAGTTGTTATAATCTTTACTTTTCTTCTTTTTACGTTTTTAATGTACAATTCATGCTCTCTTAATTCCTCTGTCATTAAGAATTCAACTCCTTCCATATATCGTTAAAGTAAATTCTAAACTCAGGTTCCTCTCTACATTTTAAAGGTGAATCATGAACATGTAAAAATTCTATGTTGAATATTTTATTTATAGTAGCAGGTCTTGAGGATAGTACAATTACTCTATTTGACATAGAGATTGCCTCTGAAATATCATGAGTAACCATTATGGCAGTTTTACCTTCTTTTTTAATTATCCTAAAAATTTCATCACTAATGTTAAGCCTTGTCTGATAATCGAGAGCGGAGAAAGGTTCATCTAAAAGTAGAACTTCTGGATTTAATGCAAGAGTTCTAATTAGAGCTACTTTTTGCCTCATTCCGCCAGAGAGTTCATCGGGATAATGGAATCTAAAATCCCATAGCCCATAATCATTGAGAAGTCCAGTAATCTTTTCTCTGTAGTCATTTATAGGTTTATGCTGAATTTTAAGTCCTAGCACTATGTTGTCCCAAACAGTGAGCCATTCAAAAAGTTGATCTCTTTGAAACATATAACCCATTTTTGTAGAAACAGAAGTTAGCTTTTCGTTATCTATATAAATATCTCCGGAAGAAGGGTTTAAAAGTCCTGCTATTACATTAAGAAGTGTTGATTTACCACAACCAGAAGGTCCAACTATAGTTAGAAATTCACCTTCAGCTACTTCGAAATTTATATCCTTTAATGCTTTTGTCCAAGTTTTTAAGGAGTGATAGTTCATATGGATATGATTTATAGATACTTTACTCAAAAAATCATCCCCTATCTAATTTTAATTAGCAACGTTATAATTCATTATATGAGTAAGTGTAGCTTATTGTTAAGGTATAATAATGAACCAATTATGAATAAATAAAAAATGCATAACAGGGAATATATGTTATAATATTAATATGGGGAGAATACTGCTCATTAAATGGAATCAAAATGTAAATATTTTAGGTTCAAATTATATATTAACCGTATATTTAAAAGGTATGGTTATTTTTTTGACTATAAATTATATATTTATTAGTAAGCATAGGTTTTATATTAAGTTTAGATAATTTATAAAAAGGTGATAAGAATTATGAGAAAATTATTTCATATAGGACTGGATGTAGGTTCAACAACAGTAAAAATTATTATTTCTGACAATAAGGATAGCATAATATACAGTAGATACCAGAGACATTTTTCAGATATAAAGAGTACCATAGTTAGTATTATAAAAGAGGCTTATGTAAATTTAAAAGAAGCAAATATAACAATAATGGTAACTGGTTCTGGTGGACTATCTGTATCAAAATGGCTAAGTATACCTTTTATACAAGAGGTAATAGCATGTACTAATACTATAGAAAGATTCATTCCAAATACAGATGTAGCTATAGAACTTGGTGGTGAAGATGCTAAAATAACCTTTTTTGATGATGGAATAGATCAAAGGATGAATGGTACTTGTGCTGGTGGTACAGGAGCATTTATAGACCAAATGGCATCTCTTCTTAGGACGGATGCCCAGGGATTAAATGAGCTTGCAAAAGGGTATAAAGTTATTTATCCTATAGCTGCTAGATGTGGCGTTTTTGCGAAAACTGATGTACAACCGTTACTAAATGAGGGAGCAGCTAAAGAGGATGTCGCGGCATCTATATTTCAAGCAGTGGTAAACCAAACCATAAGTGGACTCGCTTGTGGTAAGTCTATAAAAGGTAATGTAGCACTTTTAGGAGGTCCGCTCTACTTTTTATCCGAACTCAGAAAAAGGTTTATAGAAACTTTAGGGTTAAGTGAAAAACAAGTTATATTCCCTAAGAATTCCCAACTATTTGTAGCTATGGGTGCTGCCCTTGATTCAAAAAAGGAATCTATTATTTCTTTTGATTCTTTAGTTCAAAGGTTATATAAGCTAGAGGTAGTATCAGATGATGAGGTTCAATCCCTAAGACCACTTTTTAAAGATAATATGGAATTAGAGGAATTTAGAAAAAGGCACAGTCAGTATGTGGTTAAAAGGAGGGAATTAGCTAACTTTGAAGGAAATTGTTACCTGGGAATAGATGCAGGTTCTACCACTACAAAAGCGGCAATTATAGATGAAGAAGGAAATTTGCTTTACTCTTTTTATGGTAGCAATGAAGGAAGTCCACTTAAATCTGTAATCAAAATACTAAGAGATTTGTATGGAAAGTTACCTACAAAAGCAAAAGTAGTAAATTCCGCAGTTACTGGGTATGGAGAAGGACTTATAAAAGCAGCTCTTTTAGTGGATATAGGAGAAGTTGAAACTGTTGCTCATTATAAGGCGGCAGAATTCTTTCAACCAGGAGTGGACTTTATTTTAGACATAGGTGGACAGGACATGAAATGTCTAAAAATAAAGGATGGAGTAATCGATAGTATAATGCTAAATGAGGCATGTTCTTCTGGCTGTGGATCATTTATAGAAACCTTTGCTCATTCATTAAATATGGATGTAAAAAATTTCGCAAAGGAAGCTATATATTCTAAAAAACCTGTAGATTTAGGTTCTAGATGTACCGTATTTATGAATTCAAAAGTTAAGCAGGCACAAAAGGAAGGTGCTGCTGTAGGAGATATATCTGCAGGACTTTCTTATTCAGTAATAAAAAATGCAATTTTCAAAGTTATAAAAATAAGAAATCCTAAGGATTTAGGTAATAAAATCATTGTACAAGGTGGAACTTTTTACAATGATGCTGTCTTAAGAGCTTTTGAGCTTATATCTGAAAGGGAAGCTATACGACCGGATATTGCTGGCATAATGGGAGCCTTTGGGGCAAGTTTGCTTGCTAAAGAAAGATATATAGATGGGTATAAAAGTACTTTATTGGATATTGAGGATTTAGATAAGTTTACTACTGAAATACATATGAAACGCTGTGGAAAATGCGCTAATAATTGCCTGTTAACAATAAATAAGTTCTCTGATGAAAGGGAATTTGTTTCAGGAAATAGATGTGAAAAAGGGGCAGGAATAGAACATGAAAACAGTGATATACCTAATCTTTACGATTATAAGTATAAAAGAATATTCGAATATATTCCAGTAAAAAAGGAAGAGGCAAAAAGAGGACAGGTAGGAATACCAAGGGTTCTTAATATTTATGAGAATTATCCGTTTTGGTTTACATTCTTCACTAATTTAGGATTTAGGGTAGAGTTATCACCAAGATCATCTAAAAAGGTGTACGAACTTGGAATTGAGACCATACCATCTGAATCAGCTTGTTATCCTGCAAAGATAGCTCATGGGCATATAATGAGTCTTGTAAATAGAGGAATAAAGTTTATATTTTATCCATGTATACCTTATGAGCAACAAGAATTGGAGGAAGCAGATAATAACTATAATTGTCCTATTGTTACTTCTTATCCAGAAGTTATTAAGAATAACATGGATGTATTAAGAGATGAAAATATTAAATTTTTCAATCCTTTTTTACCTATAGATAATAAAAGTAGGCTTATTAAGAGACTATGTGATGAACTTGTAGAGTTTAATATACCTAAGAGTGATATTAATCAAGCTGTTGAAAAAGCTTATGAGGAAGATAGAAAGGTTAAAGAGGATTTAAGGGCAAAAGGTGAAGAGGTACTAAAATATTTAAAAGAAACAGGTAAAAAGGGTATAGTACTTGCAGGAAGACCATATCATATAGACCCAGAGATAAACCATGGTATACCTAATATAGTTACATCCTATGGTATAGCAGTGCTTACAGAAGATTCTGTAGCTCATCTTGGATTGGTGGAAAGACCTCTAAAAGTAGTGGATCAATGGGTATATCATTCAAGATTATATGCTGCCGCAAGTTTTGTAGCAACTCAAAACAACTTAGAACTTATACAATTAAATTCTTTTGGATGCGGTCTAGATGCAGTAACTACGGATCAAGTTCAGGAAATACTGAATTCTTATGAGAAAATATATACAGTTTTGAAAATAGATGAAGGAAGTAATCTAGGAGCTATAAAAATTAGAATTCGTTCCTTGAGGGCTGCCTTGGAAGAAAGAGAAAGTACTGGATTTATTGCATATAAAAATATTTCATATGATGAAAGAGTTGTTTTTACAAAAAGTATGAAAAAGAAGCATACTATTTTATGCCCTCAAATGTCGCCAATTCATTTTCAATTTGTACAAGAGGCATTTAGAGCCACAGGGTATAACTTAGAAGTACTTCCTTCAGTAGATAAAAAAGCAGTAGATGAAGGGTTAAAGTATGTAAACAATGATGCTTGTTATCCATCTATAATTGTTGTAGGTCAGCTTATTGAGGCGTTAAAGTCTGGTAAATATAATATGAACAATACCTCCGTAATGATATCCCAAACTGGAGGAGGGTGCAGAGCTACAAATTATATAGGATTTTTAAGAAAAGCACTAAAAGAAGCTGGTATGTCTAGTATACCTGTAATATCTTTAAATGCAGTAGGTATGGAGAAAAATCCAGGATTTAAACTTACTCTTAGCCTTTTAAATAAGGCAATGATAGCTTTGTTATATGGAGATTTATTTATAAGAGTGCTCTATAAAGTAAGACCTTATGAAAAAATTACTGGGTCTGCCAATATCTTATACGAAAAATGGATTGATAAGTGTAAAGAAAATGTAAAAAACGGAAGTCACAATCAGTTTAAAAAGAATGTATATTCTATAGTAGAGGATTTTGATAACCTAGAAATAAATAATATTAGTAAGCCAAAGGTAGGTATAGTAGGAGAAATTCTTGTGAAATTCCACCCAACAGCGAATAATAATATCGTGGATATAATCGAAAATGAGGGCGCTGAGGCTGTAGTTCCTGACTTAATAGACTTTTTCTTATATTGTGCTTATGACGCAAAATTTAAGTATGAATACCTATCTGGCGATAGAAAAAGTAAGTTTACAAGAGATATATTTATAAAGATTATAGAGTATTACAGAAGGCATTTAAAAGATGCATTAAATAATAGTAGCAGGTTTACTCCACCTTTAAACATTGAGAAGTTAGCGGAGGGAGCATCACCAATAGTATCCTTGGGAAATCAAACTGGTGAAGGATGGTTTCTAACTGGAGAAATGGTAGAGCTTATAGAGACTGGAGTGAAAAATATTATATGTATGCAGCCCTTTGCTTGCTTGCCTAACCACGTTACCGGTAAAGGTATGATAAAAGAGCTAAGAAGAAGATATCCAGGCAGTAATATAGCAGCTATAGACTATGATCCTGGAGCTAGTGAAGTTAATCAATTGAATAGAATAAAACTTATGCTGTCAGTTGGATTTAAAGCTATGGAAAGCGAAGCTTTAAGAATTGAAAGAGAGGCAAAGTCACAAGTTGCTGCAGAAGATGGAACGAAAAAATAATAGAGAATGGGAAAATTCCCATTCTCTATTTCTATTTAAATATAGTGAAATTTTCATATTATCAGCAAAACTCACTAATACATAAAAACTGTATTGGAAAATCCAGTACGGTTTTTCATTAGAACTATGCAAGGTGAACTCTACCATAAGATTTGGTTAGGAGTAAGTTCTTATTCTAATAAGGCTATATAGTTTAAGACAAGAGTATAAAATTAATCTCCTTAAATTTTATTTAAGTTTAAATGATTCAAGTAATTTACCGAAAAATCCTACGTTAGCATTATCCATTTCTACTTGGCGTTCAGTATAATAAGCATCATTTATAACTCTTTTAAAATCTTTAACTTCTTTTATTAAACGTTCATTATTAGTTAAAGATGATTGAGCAAATGTATTAAAATCATTTTGTAAATTAAGTTTTAATTCGTCATTTTTACTGTCAATTTTTTCGGACATAAATCCTGTAGTATTGGCAATGAGTTTGTCATGTAAACTTATGTTAATTTCATTAACGTTATCAAATTTAGAATTTAGACATTCTTTAATTTCCTTAGATAACTCCTGTTTAAATTCATTAAGACTTTTATTTTGAGCTTCAATAATTGTTGAGCTAATATTTTGAAGATATAATGAATTGGCATTTTGTATATCATTAATTAATTGAATTTTAAAATTGTTAAATTGAATTTGGTGTTCTTCCTTAATTGAATCAATAAGCTCTTCAACAGATAATAAATTACTTTCTGGATGCTGGACTTCAGTATCATTTAAAGGTAATTTATTATAATAATGCTGAATTTCTTTAAGAGACATACCTCTATTTTTTAATTTTATCAAAAATTCTAATTTATCAACATCATTATTAGTATAACGTAATTCTTTATTTACTATTTCAATTTTTAAAAGATCGTCAAATATATTTGTATAATATTTTACGTTACCAATACTTTCATTTAATAAATCAGCAATCTGATCAATAGAATAGTACAATATTTCGCCTCTTTTTTTATTTTGAATTTTATAATCAACTTTTTGTGTATCTATATATTTATCTTTGTTATTCATAATAATTAATCCACCCCTCTATCTTTTCGAACGAATAAAGGGTAAGCTTAAGTAGTAATTATAATTATTTTAAAATTTTTTTTTAAAAATAAGATAAAAATATAAGGTTATCCTAATTTCCTTCGATAATAAGTATATAGAATGTAATAAGGGAGAGTAATCATGGAAAAAGGTAAAATGTTATTAGTTTCATTAGGACAAGGTGCCGGAAATATAGTGGATGGGTTATTGAGTAGAAATCCAAGATATAATGGGTTATTTTTGAATAGCAGTTTATTTGATATTAAGCCATTAAAAAATGCAGATATGTTAAAAAATGTATATGTTTATCCGGGAACAGATGGTTCAGGAAGAGATAGAAATAAATCTAAAGAGATGATAAAGGATAATGTTAATGCTATAGCAACATTATTAAGCAAATATCCTTTAACAGAAGTAGTTGTAGTATTTACAACTATGGCTGGAGGAACAGGCTCTGGGGCAATAAAAACCTTTATACAAATAGCAAAAAAAGTATTACCAAATGCTAAAGTAAATGTAGTAGCTATTTTACCTAGTTTAAAGGAAGATGAGCTAGCATTTAAAAATACTCTAGAATGTTGGAACGATATAAATAGCATAATGGATTTAATAAATGATGTTAAATTTGTAGATAATAATAAGAGAAACACGTACAAAGAAATTAATAATGAAGTAATTGAAAGTTTAGATTTAGCATATAACATAATAGGTATCCATGTTGATGGTTGCATTGATAATAAAGATTCATTCAGAATAAATACAGCAGAAGGGTCGGGTCTTATTTTAAAATTATATGATGGATTAAAAGATGCTAAAACTGCTATTGATTTAGCCATAAAAAATAGTGTGTTTGTTCAACCAGATGTATATGATTGTGATTATTTAGGTATTAATTTAAAAATTGAAGGGTATGATCCATATGAAGTGACTAAATTATTTGAAGTTTATAGAAGTACATATATAACATATAATAACAAGAATAATATAGTAGTTCTTGGAGGCTGTGAAACTCCTACAGAATCTATAAATTTAATAAAGATGGCTTTAGAGGATAAGGACAAAAGAAAATTATTAAGAAATAAAAAAAGAAGTGTTATTATTGATTTAAATGCAGATGGTAAAGAAAAAGAAGAAGAATTAGATATGCTTAATAATAGTGAACTTAATGATTTATTTGAAGACAATTATAATCTTTAGATTTAGTATTCATTTTTAAAGTGTCAAAATATAAACATATTAGAAACAAAGTTAATAATATGTACATACTACAATAAAAGCCTCTCTTATCAGTGATGCAGAGAAGCATATCATAAGTAATTATTGATATTTTCCTAAAAGACGAAGGAACCAAGCATAAATAACATGCTTGGTTTTTAATGTTAATTAATATGTGATTTTAAAGTTTTAAACCTCTTATCGGAACTCGTTGTATCTTTTAGACATCATTTTGTTTATTTAATATCTTTTATTGCTTTTTCACCAAATGTATTATTCACAATTTTATCGAAGGCTGGTCTTTGAGGAATTAAATCAGATTTATAAGATTGTATTATATCTATAAGTCTATTTAGGTTTTCCTCTTTTAGTATAGGAGTTGATGCAAAGGCATCTATACTTCTATAATTTTTTGTAACAGATGCTAGAATACTTTCATCTGTTCCTGGGAAGAAAGACTTTATAGATTTTGCAACTTCTTCATCACTATGCTTTTGAACCCATAACTGTCCTTTATAAATAGCTCTTGTGAATTTCTCTATAATTTGTGGATTTTTATCCATGTAGGATTTTGTTGAGAAGAAGCAAGTATAAGGGATAACGCCTGCTTCTTTTCCTACAGAAGATACTACATAACCAGCGTTATCTTTCCTTAACATACTTGCACCAGGCTCAAATAGGGCTGCATAATCTCCAGTACCACCTTTAAATGCACCAGTGGTAGCAGCAAAGGCAATATTAGTTATAACATTTAAATCTTTTCCAGGCTGTAGTCCATGATTTTTAAGAACATATTCAAGAGCCATCTCAGGTACTCCGCCAGGTCTTCCTCCAAGTAGATTCTTTCCTTTTAAAGATTCCCATTTGAAGTCTTTTTCATCTTTTCTAGAAACAAGGAAAGAACCATCTTTTTGGGTAAGCTGTGCAAATAGAACTGGATAATCTTCTTTTTTCTGATTGTAGATATAGATTACTTGCTCAGGGCCACAAAAGCCGACGTCTACACTACCGCTTAATACTTGCTGCATGGTTTTATCAGCACCTTGACCAGTGCTTAGATCTATGTTTATGCCTTCTTCTTTAAAGAACCCTTCATTTATTGCAGCGTACATAGGAGCATAAAAAGCAGAACGGGTAACTTCATTTAGTTTAACAGTTGTCAGAGATTTATCGGTAGTTTTAGTTCCAGCACATCCGGTAAAGAGTGTAATAATAAAAACAAAGGTTGACAAAATTGAGCAAAGAACTAATCTTTTTTTATTCATAGATATTCCTCCAAGAAAACTTGTTATTAATTCATAATATGAAAGGAAAGCAAGTTGTGTTAATGTTTTTGTGTATTTTGTTTAAAGGACTATATATTTACTTTTTATTCGAATTGTGCATTAAAGACCTTGACAGTTTAGGAATTAACGTTATAATAATATGTAAAAGTTAAACATATTTATCAAAAGGCTGTGAAAAAGAGGAGTAGAAGTAAAAATAGTATTAAGAGAGGAAAGTTTGTTGGCTGAGAGACTTTCTATACAAATCACTTCGAAGGTAGCTTTTGAGCTTCTTTGCTGAACTTATAGTAGGCAAAGACGGTTTTCTTAACCGTTAATTGTATTAAGAGCCTGTAATTTTGCAGGAAAAAAGGTGGTAACGCGGGTCTTCGTCCTTTTATGGGATTGAAGGCTCTTTTTGTTTTTTATTAGGTACTAGAAAGTATGCTGATGAATATATAATGGCAATATACAAAAATGTTTAATAACTTAAGGAGGAACAGTAATGTCAGAAAAAAGAGAAATGGCCACAACCTATAGTCCAAAAGAATTCGAAAAAAAGCTTTATAAAAATTGGGAGGAAAAAGGGTATTTTACTCCAAAAGTGGATGAGAATAAAAAACCTTATACAATAGTATTGCCCCCACCAAATATTACAGGAAAGCTTCATTTAGGCCATGCATTAGATGATACTATCCAAGATATAATTATAAGAACAAAGAGAATGCAGGGATATAGTACCTTATGGCTTCCAGGTCAGGACCATGCAAGTATAGCTACAGAAGTTAAGGTTGAAAATGAACTTTTAAAGCAGGGTCTTAAAAAGAAGGAGATGGGAAGAGAAGCATTCTTAGGTAAGGTTTGGGAATGGTCTAATGAGTATAGAGTAAAAATAATGGATCAAGTAAAACAATTAGGATGCTCTGTAGATGCTACAAGAGAATGTTTTACTATGGAAGAAAAAGCAAGCAGAGCTGTTAGAGAGTTCTTTGTTAGATTATATAATGATGGATTGATTTATCAAGGAAACAGAATAATAAACTGGTGTCCAAAATGTCAAACTGCTATATCTGATGCAGAAATTGAGTATAGTGAGCAGGATGGTTATTTTTGGCATGTTAAATATCCAGTGGTAGGAAGCGATGAGTATTTAGAAATAGCCACTACAAGACCAGAAACAATGCTTGGAGATACTGCCGTTGCAGTTAATCCTAATGATGAGAGATATGCTCATTTAGTAGGAAAAACTTTAATGCTTCCACTTGTTAATAGAGAAATTCCAATAATAGCAGATGATTATGTTGATTTAGAGTTTGGTACAGGTGCAGTTAAGATAACTCCAGCTCATGATCCAAATGACTATCAAGTAGGTAAGAGACACAGCTTACCAGAAATCATAATTATGCATGAAAATGGAAATATTAATTTTCCAGGAACTAAATATGATGGTTTAGATAGATATGAGGCTAGAAAAGTTATAGTTGAAGATCTAAAAAATGAAGGCTTCTTAGTAAAAGTAAAAGATCATGCCCATAATGTAGGAACTCATGATAGATGTAGCACTGTTATAGAGCCTATGGTTTCAAAACAGTGGTTTGTAAAGATGGAATCTTTGGCAAAGCCAGCTGTAGAAGTTGTAAAAAATAAGAAGATTAAATTCATACCAGAAAGATTTGACAAAACTTATTTCAACTGGATGGAAAATATTCAAGACTGGTGTATCTCAAGACAGTTATGGTGGGGACATAGAATCCCAGTATGGTATTGTGAAGATTGTGGTGAGGTTATTGTAAGTGCAGATGAACCAAAAAAGTGCACTAAGTGTAATTCAGATAAATTAAAGCAGGATAAGGATGTACTTGATACATGGTTCAGTTCAGCTTTATGGCCTTTCTCAACGCTTGGATGGCCAGAAAAGACACCAGATTTAAAATATTTCTATCCGAATAGCACACTAGTTACTGGATATGACATAATATTCTTCTGGGTAGCTAGAATGGTATTCTCAGGATTATATTGCATGGAAGATATTCCCTTTGAAAATATATTAATCCACGGTATAGTAAGAGATGCAAATGGAAAGAAGATGTCTAAGTCCTTAGGAAACGGTGTAGATCCACTTGAAGTAATAGAGCAATATGGTGCTGATGCTTTAAGATTTGCACTTATAACTGGAAATGCTCCAGGAAATGATATAAGATACTATCCAGAAAGAGTTGAAGCATCTAGAAACTTTGCAAATAAGATATGGAATGCTTCAAGATTTGTTCTTATGAATATAGATGAAGAAATAATGAACAAATATAAAGACTGTAAGAAATACACTGCTGCAGATAAATGGATATTATCTAGAATGAATACTTTAGTAAAAGAAGTAACAGATAATATAGAAAAATTTGAGTTAGGAATAGCATCACAGAAAGTTTATGACTTTATATGGGGCGAATTCTGTGATTGGTACATAGAACTTTTAAAACCAGTAATGTATGGTGAAGATGAAGAAGCTAAAGGCGTTGCATTTAACGTATTAAACAACGTATTAGCTACAAGTTTACAGTTACTACACCCAATTATGCCATTTATAACAGAAGAGATATACACTCATCTTTACACTGATTATGAATCAATAGTTATATCAAAATGGCCTGAATATGATGAAACTCTTAATGATGAAAAAGCTGAAAAGGATATGGAGTACATAATAGAAGCTATAAAATCATTAAGAAACGTAAGAATTGAAATGAACGTACCACCATCAAGAAAAGCTAAAGTAATGGCTTACGTAACAGAAGAAGCTGCATTAGAGGCTTTTAAAAGTGGAGAAACTTATTTCCAGAAGCTTGCTTCCGCTAGTGATGTAGAATTCTTGAGTACTAAGGAAGAAACTCCAGAAAATGTAGTTTCAGTAGTTACAAGAGGAGCGGAAATGTTTATGCCTTTACTTGATTTAGTGGATTTAGAAAAGGAATTAGAAAGATTAAACAAAGAAAAAGAAAAGTTAGAAAAAGAAATAGATAGAGTAGAGAAAAAGTTATCAAATGAAAAATTTGTAGCGAAGGCACCTAAAGAAGTAGTTGAAGAAGAAAAAGCAAAAGGTGACAAATATAAAGAGATGCTACAAGCAGTTATCGTAAGATTAGAAAGCTTAAAGTAATAATATAAAGAAAGAACTTTTAGAGTTAATCTGAAGGTTCTTTCTATTTGATTAAATAGTGAAATTTTGATAAAATAAAGGAAAAAACGTGGGGATGTGACATTTATGAACTATGAAGAAACGATGAGTTACATAACAAATACAGCTAAGTTTGGAATTAATTTGGGACTGAGTAGAACAGAAAAAATATTAGAATTTTTAGGGAATCCACATAAAAAGATTAAATGTGTACATGTAGCTGGTACTAATGGAAAAGGTTCAACTACAGCAATGATTAACAAAATATTAATGGATGCTGGATTTAAGGTGGGGATGTATACTTCACCCTATCTTGAAGTATTTGAAGAAAGAATTCAAATAAGTGGGGAAAATATTTCTAAGGAAGATTTAAGTAAAGTAGTTACAGAAGTATCAAAGGCAGTAGATAGAGTTATAGAACTAGGATATGATGAACCAACGGAGTTTGAAATAATTACATGTGCAATGTTTTATCATTTTGCTAAAGAAAAAGTTGATTTTGCTGTAGTAGAAGTAGGATTAGGGGGAAATTTAGATTCTACAAATGTAATGAAGGCATTTTCAAATGAAGAATCTGGTGGAGTAATGGCCAGCGTAATTGTTTCTGTAAGCCTTGATCATACACAAATTTTGGGAGATACTTTAGAAAAAATAGCCTTTGAAAAATCTGGAATAATAAAAAATGGTGTTCCTGTAATAATGTATCCTCAGGAAAAAGAGGCAGAGAAGGTTATAGAAAAAGTATGTGATGAAAGAGGATGTCAATTAATAAAGGTTTCTCATGGTTCTGGAGAGTACATAGAAGAGGATAAGATAGACAAAAACAGCTCAACATATACCCAGGGGGTTACAATTAAAACAAATGAAAATACTTATGATGTTCAGTTAGCACTATTAGGAAAGCATCAGGTTTTAAATTGTGCTACAGCAATTTTGACTATAGAAGAACTTATAAAACAGGGAGTAAAAATAAAAAAGGAAAACATACTGAATGCATTAAAAGAAGTTAAATGGATTGGAAGACTTGAAGTAATAAAAAATAAGCCTTTAGTGGTAATTGATGGAGCGCATAACATTGATGGTATTACAAAGTTAAAGGAAAATGTAGAGCAATATTTCAAATACAATAAAATGGTTCTAATTCTTGGAATACTTGCGGATAAAGAAGTAGAAAAAATGGTTGCTACTATTGTTCCTTTGACAGATAGAGTTATTGCAGTCACGCCTAATAGCTATAGAGCAGAAAATGCTGAGGAGCTAAAAAATGTTATACAAAAATATAATGAAAAATGTGATGCTGTGGATAGCTACAAAGAAGCATATGAATTAGCTCTTTCCTACTGCGAAGAAGATGATATACTACTTATTTCTGGTTCTCTATACATGATTGGGGATATGAGAAAAATTATAAGAAGTATATAGATGAATAGTAATTAGAAAATTAATTTAATAATAGCAAATAAAAAGGATATCTTTTCCATGTAAAGATATCCTTTTTATTTGCAGTTATTAAAAACTTTTAAAGTGTCCATGTTTAAGTTAGAGGTTAATAACAGTTATATGAGTATAACTATTTGCCTATCACTAACTCTTGTAGTGCTGTTGCAAACTGGTCAGGACAAGAAGTATCTTTGCCACCGCAAGAAATACCCTTTAATTTTTTCACAGCTTCATTTACGTCCATACCTTCTAAAAGATTGGACAACCCTTGAAGATTTCCATTACAACCGCCTTCAAAGCTTACTTTAAATATCTTATTATCTACCACATCGAAATTTATTGTGCTAGAACAAACTCCATTAGTTTTATAAGTATACATAAAAACACCTACCCCGTATATAAGTTTTTCAGTTAACACAAATATTATATACAATATGTCCATATTACTCAAGATAAAAAAATCTATGTAATTCTTATTAGCCATTTTAGTTAACTTTCATATTATATTTGTAAGGGGGTGATAATGTTGAACTATTTGTATGTGTGTAATACTTCTTCTGATTGTGTATCAAAAGTTAACTTGAAGAATTTTACTGAAGAAAAGAGGATTTTTCTAAACTCAAGTAGTATGAATGGTAGAGTTGGACCACATGGTGTATGTGAAAATAATAATAGACTTATAATAGCTAATAATTATAGTGATAGTATATCTATATTAAATATATCAAAAGAGGTTGAAGAAGATAGTTACTATATAGGAATACATTGTAATGATGTAGTAGTTTTTGAGAATAATGCCTATATAATATGTGGTGACCTTAATAGTTTAGTAGTTTTTGATCTTATAAGTAAGAAAATTATTGAAGAAATTCCATGCGGAAGTTTACCACATAGTATATGTTTGAATAAAGAAAAAAAACTTTTATTAGTGTCCAATATGGAAGATGACAGTATAACATTAATTGACTGTGTGAACAATGAAAATATCAAAAGCATACGAGTAGGAGCATATCCTACAAAAGCACTATTTACAGTAGATGGACAATATTCTTTGGTATGTGAGAGTAATATAGGTTCTGATTACAAGGGAAGTATAGCTGTAATGTCATTAAAGAATTACAAGGTTATTAATAGAATAACTGTTGGAAACTCACCAATAGATATGTATTGTAATGAAAGCTTTGGTTTTGTATCTAATTTCGGTGATGGAACTATAAGTATTATTGATATAAACCACTATAGAGAGGAAAAGAAAATAATTGTTGGAGGTATGCCTAGAGGAATAATAAAATGTGGTGAAAATATTTATGTAGGTGACAACTATAATAATTTATTAATAAAAGTAAATATAGAGGATGAGAATAAGAAATATATACCTATAGGAGGAGAACCTACAGGTATGATTTTAATTTAAATGGATAGAAATGTATTGTTACTGTATTAATAATTGAATGATACTGTTATATAGATCAGAAGAATTGCTTTTCCACTTTTCACATAAACTTCTTGCTTGCTTATTAGAACCTACATTAATTTTGATATCTATAAGAATAGAATCATTTTCTAGAGCTTTTAAATTTACAATAAAGTTATCATTGTTTTCAATAGTATAATCAGCAGTTACAGTAACTTCTTTTTTTATACTTTCCATTTGATTCTTTAAATGATTATCTACTATATCAGTTTTAGTATTAGAAATTCTGTTTCCAAATAAAGATAGAACTTTAATGCCTCTATCTGTTATTGTGAACCTATGATTACCCGCCTCATCTGTGTACTTTATAAAATTAGAGGACACTAATTCACTTAAATACTGTTGAAGAGTAAAATAGTTTATAAGATTATTTTCTAGGATAATTTGAGTTAGTTGGTTATTAGAAACAGGAAAT
>Ga0183101_1000443_pt1 | contig 45946 bp, 48 predicted proteins | sample Biomet3_FD_127790 | JGI IMG/M metagenome (GOLD analysis project Ga0183101, IMG submission 127790) | Microbial communities from bioreactor (seeded with sewage sludge) at LBNL, California, USA - Biofuel metagenome 3 | ecosystem: Engineered > Bioreactor > Anaerobic > Unclassified ... | reverse complement strand
CATGAAATATGCAATCGTTTAAATCTGCCCCGCATAATTTGGCGCGCGTAAAATCGCAGTCAATTATTTTGCAGCCGCTGAAAGAAACACCGCTTAAATCCTGCTCCGCAAATTTGCGGGCGCTTATTGTTTCGTTCAGATATTCTTTGTTTTCAAAAAGTTCGCTTTCCATAAAAATATTCTACAAAATAGCTTTTTCAGATGTTGAAAATTAACGCGCAAAAATAATTTTCAGTCGGATAAATAGCACTCTTGACAAAGTATTGCTAATTATGTATATTTTTAGCAGAAGGTTGAAGAGATTGCAAATTAAAAGTTAATAATCTCAATAAAACCGATATAAAATGCCATTGCGGCAGACGGATAAAAATGCAAAATGATTTGCAAAATCGCTCGCCGCGGCATAAAAACAATAAAAAGGAGGTATGTTATGAAGAACAATAAAAGCTTGGCTGAAGTTAAGCGGGGGCAAAGCATTATGAAACCGTTTGAAACTCTTGACAGAGTTTTTGACGACTTTTTAACCTTGCCTTCTTTAGGTTCACGCGAACTTCCGCGCACGGATATTAAAGAAACGGACAAAGAAATTTTGGTTTCCGTCGCTTTACCCGGCGTTGATAAAAATGATATTAAGCTGGACCTGAGCGAAGATAATCTTGCCGTTTCCTGCGAACGCAAAGAGGAAAAAGAAGAATCGGGAAAGGGCGGATATTATTGCAAAGAACAGAGCTACGGAAAATTTTACCGCAGTTTCGCGCTGCCCGCCGCGGTTAAAACCGACGGCGCAAAAGCGCAGTATAAAAACGGGGTGCTTAAAATAACGCTGCCTAAGCAGAAAGAAACGGCAACGCACAAAATAAGCATAGATTAAGCCTTGGAGGGTAAATTATGACAGACGGAATTATGGAACAGGACGTTTTAAAGATGAAAGATAATATCGGCGAAATGTTTGACAACGTTTTGGCGCACGGCGCCGCGCAGGAAGATGAAAATTATTTTTGGACCCCTGCCGTTGACGTTGCCGAAACAAAAGATGCATTTATTCTTAAAGCCGCATTGCCGGGCGTTAAGAAAGAAGACGTTGATACGGAAATCAAAGAAGATATGCTGACTATCAGCGGCAAAACGCCAGATTGCAAATGCGGGCAGGATTTATCCTGCATCAGCCAGGAGCTGCCAAAAGGCAATTTTTACCGCGCATTCAAAATTAACGCGCGCGTCAAAACAAATGCCGTAAAGGCTTCCTTTAAAGACGGGATACTTGAGATAAATATCCCCAAAGCAGACGAAGAAAAGACCAACAAAGTACACATAGAGTGAACCCTGTCCCCGCTGCACAATGCGCGTGCGGCGGGGGCTTTTTGCATAATTGCGGGACATATTAAAAGTTAACAAAATTTAATAAAGAGTTTCATATTATTAAGGAGGATAAAATGAATACTAAAGTTTTATACGTAATTACAGGTTTGCTTGCGCTGGCTGCGGTCGGCGAAGGCATTTATATTGCTGATGTAAAACATAAAAATAATCAGGCGGGACAGGTATATTCGTCTGTGCCGTCTTGGGTAAGCGAAAAGCAAAATCGTCTTGTTTCGGAGGCGAAACAAAATCAAAATAATCTTGACGATAAATTTTTTGACAATGTTTTTGATGATAATTTTTTTGCTTCCGGCAGTGATCCTTTTAACGAACTTTACAAGATGCGCGATGAAACCGGCAAAATCCTTAATTCCGCAGCCAAAGAAACTTTCAATTCTTCTTGGAACAACTGGTTTGACGGGCGTTTTAATATGAAAGATTTTAAGACGGATATTAAAACTGAAGGCAACAACGTTGTCTTGACCATTTCAGTCCCGGGTTTGGACGGTGCAAATGCTTCTGTTGATATCAATAAAGACAGAATAAAAGCTTCTTTCAGCGCGGCAAAAACGGAAAATAAAAAAGATAAACATTCTTATTCCGACAGTATTATTAAGGAAAATTATGTAAAAATTATGCCTGTTCCGTACGGCGCTGATGCTTCATCTGTTTCTTCAAAAGTTGAAGGTGACAAAATAATTGTTACGTTTAAAAAGAAATAAATAATTTAAGGCGGATTATTTTGCGGAGCTTGGTACTTTTCACTAAGCTCCGTTTTTTTATCTCTTAGAATATTGGTTTAAAGGTATATTTTTCTGTATGTTTAAACTAAATGATTATCATTATATAGCCATATAAGAGTATATATATTCACATTTAACTATTTGTTGCAATTTTAAATAAATTATGATAGATTGCCTTGTCGCCGGTTCACCGACCATATATCTTTTACAAATCCGGCATGCGACATTAATATAAAGAAGTAAGGGGGATATTAATGCTTTCCGATAAAGGCTTATCATGTGCAATATTGCGCAAAAGCGTTTCCGCATTCATTATTGTGTGTTGCTTATGTTTGCTTGCGAATGCGGCGGTCCCGTCTGAAAAAAATTCAAAACAAACAAAAGAAATTGCTGCCAAACCCGTAGCCGCGGATAATACTTCTGCGCCAAAGGCTTTGAAATCTGCTTCTGCGGAAGATGCTGTTTCCGTCGTAACGGAAGCCGCGGTTAAGGGCGGCGTTCTTACCTGCGCAAAAAGAATAGACAGGGTTGTAAAATTTTTGACGTCTGATACTACCCAACACGGGGCATTGTTGTTTTTCCCTCAAAAGCAACGGGACGAAGGCGTTTTTTCCGTTTCTTTTGAGCTTGACGGAGCCGAAGGCGCGGCGTCTTATGCCAGCGCATCGTTTTATCCTGATAAAAACGGAGGCTGTTCCGCTTCTTACGACCTTGTTCAATATTCCAAACGCAGCTGTGCAGATTTTGCTTCTTCTTTGTCTTCCCAAAAAGACAAAGCTCCTTCCGTTATTAAAAAGGATATAGGTTTAATCGCTCTCGGAGGAATAAAAATATTTCTTATGCCCTCCGCAGGCGGTTGCACCGTTATAAAAAAAGAAGTTATAGAAAATTAGGCAACGATATCGGAGGAGTATGAATAACAAAACTATTGTTTCATTTAAATGGCGGAAGATTTTAGCCGTCATTACTGCATTTGTGTTCGTTTTTTACTGGGGCGGCGGTGAAGCTTTCGCGGCTTCAAGCTATATATCATGATTTGATGCTGCAGGGGATACCTCCCGCACGGACAGCGCTTCTTTGGGCGCAGATGACGACGTTACCGTTTACGTGGATTATGATAACGGCGGCGCAGGCCAATTTATTGTTGTTGACCAAAATCAGGGAAACCCGGTTACTGTTATAACTTCGGACGCTCAAACTACCACATTGGGCAGCACAAATACAAACATTTCAAATAATGCTTCCGTAGGCGGAACTTTAAGCGTAACTGGTTCTTCTACCACGCACGGCATAAATAACAGCGGCAACGGCATCAGCAATGCGGGGGCGGTGAGCGGCGTTTCAACATTGTCTACTTCAGGCGCGGCGACACTGAATTCTGCAAGTGTAACAAACAACGAAACTGTCGGCGGAACCCTGGGCGTTACGGGCAACACCAGCCTTTCAACTTTGAGCACTTCGGGCGCGGCGACATTGAATTCCGCAAGCATAACCAACAATGAAACCGTCGGCGGAACCTTGGGCGTTACGGGTGCGACTACACTCGGCAGCACTCTTGGGGTTACCGGTGCAACTACTCTTAACGATACTTTAGATGTCAAAGGGTCTTCAACTTTAGAAAGCACTTTAGATGTTACAGGTGCAACTGCTCTTAATGATACTTTGGACGTAGCAGGTGCAACTACTCTTAACGATACTTTAGATGTCAAAGGGGCTTCAACTTTAGAAAGCACTTTGGATGTTACGGGCGCAACTGCGCTTGGCGACACGCTTGACGTTACCGGTGCAACTACTCTTAATGATACTCTGGACGTAAAAGGAGCTGCTACTTTAGAAGATACTTTAGACGTAGCGGGTAATATGACTGCAAGCGGAGCGGTTAATACAATAGGAACCACGGGCTCGGCAAACACCGTTCAGGGCGCAACAAACGTGATTGACGCATCTGATTCAAACCTCGTACGTTCTGTAAACAGCAACACCTTCCAGTCTGATGTAAATATGATGGGCAATGCCGCAACTTATGCTTCTTCAACCGAAGCGGTTTTGGTTGACGGCGGCAGCGGCGTCAGCATAAAAGGCGCAAATTTCAGCGTTAATACGGACAGTTCGGTTGCAACTGTTAACACTATCGGAAGTACCAATGCTTCTACTACCGTAAGAGAATATGCGGGCAATTCCACCGTGCAGCTTTCGCAGAACAATGTTTTGGTGGGCGTCAATTCTGCTTCAGCTGGACGTTTTACGGCCAATGCAACAACGGCAGCAGTAACTGCGGGCGCGGTTAATACCGAAAGCGGGCTTTCCAACGGGCTTACGGCGTATAATTCAGCTCAAAGTGCAAGCGCGTCAACGCTTGATAACGGTTCAGTTTCAAGCAAGGCGATAACGGCTGGCGCTTCTTACGTAAACCGTATGCAGGGTGATACGCTTGTTGACGGCGATGCGACAATAAACGGAAACCTTCTTGTCAGCGCGGACGGTTCGGTTTTGCAAACCGTAAGCGGCGGCACAAGCAATCTTGCGGAAGGCGGAGCAACTTCTTCTTCTCTGTCAATAGCGAACAAAGGTGAAGCAGTTAAACATTCTGTTTTTAACTCAAACGGTGAAATAGTTATGACTTCGGCCGCGGCATCAGGTGCATCAACTTCTTTGACGCTTACCAACGGTGCAGGCGTGAATAACGGCATTGCAATTTCTGAAGACAGAACCGTAATCAGCGGCGGCACAAGCAACGCAACTCTTTTGACCTTGAACGACAGAGCGGCAACTTTTTCAAGATACGGCAATGCCGTTAAAGTTACGGGCGTGGCTGACGGTGTGGGTGATAATGATGCCGTCAATGTGCACCAGTTAAAGCAGGCGTTCTCTGGTGTGGCAAGCGTGGCTGCGCTTTCCGCAATTCCCGAACCTGCGCCCGAAAAGACAATGTCCGTAGGTATGGGCGTTGGCCATTTCCGCGGGGAAAGCGCAATGGCCGTCGGCCTCAAAGGACGCGTCTTGGATAATTTAACCGTATCCGCAGGCATGGGTTACGGCAGCACCGACAGCGCGATTACTTCTAATGCAGGTTTGGCTTTCAGTTGGTAGGGGGTTTATATGCGTATAATAAATTTGGCGCTTGCATTGTGCCTTATTTTTGCCGCATCAGTTAATGCCGAAGATTTTACGGAACGCGTCGGGTTCGGCGCGTCGGCGGGGTCTTCCGTAATAGTCGGCAATTCGGATTTGCGCAAAAGTACGGACGCTGATTTCAACTGGGGCGTATGGGCAAGGACCGGCCTTACGCCTAATTGGGGGTTGGGGTTTTCTTATGACCGCATTCCCTTCAGACGTTCCGATTTAAAATTGGAACCTCAAACGCTGATTTTGTTTTATCAGCCTGCCCCTGAGAGCGAATATAATCCCAACGTGCATGTCGGCGCGGGCTCTGTAAAAGTAGGCCCGTCAAACGGCGGCGGAGTGTGGGGTTTTAACGGCGGCATAGGCGCGGACCGCTTTATAAGCAATCATATTTCTGTGGGGTTGAGTCTGGATTACCGCCTTATCAACGAACGTTCACAAGCAATCCGCAGCGATATTCATGTGGTTTCTGCGTCTGTTAAAATAGGTTTTTGGCCTTCTGTTAAACATAAAGTTAAAGAGGAAATAAAACCCGCGGCGCAAGAAGCGGCCGCGCCTAAACAAGAAGAAATAAAACCTGAAGAAGCTCAAAAACCCGAGGCAGAACCGATGGCGGAAGTAAAGCCTTCCGAGCAGCCTGCGCAGGTTGAAGAGATGGAACAAGCGGCTCAGGAATCACCCGCGGCAGAACCTTGTACGCAGAAAACGCATTTTACGGCGGCGCATTATGCTTTTAACGTTTCCAAGTTAAACGCGGCCGATAAAGCCGCAATACGCGAACAGGCGCGGCAAATCAAAGCCGACGGTTATAAAAAAATAATTATAACCGGGCATACCGATAATATAGGGACTTACATTGCCAACAGGCATGTTTCAAAGGCGCGGGCGCAGCTTGTTGCGGCGGAGTTTAGGAAGGCAGGCATAAAGGACATTGAGGTACGCTGGGTTGATTATTCTCAGCCTGTCGCAAGCAATTCTACAAAGGAAGGACGCGCGCAGAACCGCAGAACCGAAGTTGACATAGAAAAATAAAGTTTAAAAAAAGCCCTCTTAATCGGGGGCTTTTTTATGCTTTTATAAAATTTTTTAATAGGGAATGAAGCGATTTTAATAAATAATAAAATTTCATTCTCCGCAATTTATTAAAAATGATACACTTGTTTTTGGCGTATGGCGGATAATTATTTAATACGGGGAAATTTTATGAAACGTAACTCCTTTTTATTTTTGATTTCGGCGGTATTTTTTGCGACGGTTCCTGTTTCAGCCGCTAAAAATTCGGCTTATTCTTCAAATGTCGCGCCTGAGGCGGCAGTTTCTTTTTGGGACGCAAAAACAGCCGACTGGCAAGCTTCTTCAGACGCGGCTTACAAAGATTCTTTGGGCTGGCTTTACGTTACGCAGGATATGCTTGCCGCGGCCCCGCAGCTGCAAGCTTGGGCACAATCTTTAAAAGGCAAATTTGACTATTGCGCGGTAATAGGCATGGGCGGTTCTTCTTTACCTGTCAGCGCACTTAATGCATTTAACGGAGATAAAAAAGGGTATCCGAAACTTTTAATTATTGACACTTCCGATCCTGACGCTTATCTTAAAATTGAAAAGGATATAAATTTAGAGCGTACTCTTTTTATAATCTCCAGTAAATCGGGCGCTACGCCCGAAACGCTTTACGGATATAAATATTTCTGGGATAAACTGCGCGCAATTAAAGGTGAAAGCGCAGGTGAGAATTTTGTTGCCGTAACGGGCGAAGGCAGCAAACTTTATCAGGACGCAGCAGACAAAAAATTCCTTCGTGTATTTACGGACAGGAAAGATTTCGGCGGGGCTTTCGGCGCAATATCTTATTCTTCTCTTGTGCCTGCCGCCGTTGCGGGGTATGATATAAATGCTTTGCTTTCCTCCGCAAAGAACTATTTGAGCGAAGTAAAAAAAGATTATACTTTGCCGCAAAGCATTGCGGACACGCTTGCTTCTTCAAAGAGAGTGTTTTTGGTAACCGACGATGAATTAAAACCTTTTGCCTTTTGGCTGCAGCAGATAATTTCGGAATCTTTGGGCAAAGACGGCCGCGGCCCCGTGCCTTTTGCGGTAAATAAAATTGACAAAAAAATGCTTTCGGAAGGCGACGCGGTTGTGTTTATAGGCAATAAGCCGCGCAATATCGGCAATGTGCCTTATTTCTATTTGCCTTGCGACGGTGCAGATATCGGCAAGCAATTTGTTTTGTGGGAATTTACCGCGTTTTCCGCGGCGCAGAAAATGGGCGTTGACCCGTTTAAACAGCCCGATGCCGCTTTAAGCAAAAAACAAACCGAGGCTCTGTTGGAAAATGGTATTGCGGCACCGCAGGAGGCTAAAAGTTCCGCTTTCGGGGCTCAGCCTTCTGCAAATATAGTCGCTTTGCTCAAGAAAGAAGGCGCATCTGCAAAGTTTGCCGCGGTGATGGCGTATACGGAAGATAACCCCGAAAACTCAGAGGCTTTGGCGGACTTTTCAAAGGATTTGCAAAACAAAATACAGGTTCCGGTAATCGCTTCTTTTTGCCCGCGCTGTCTGCATTCCTTGGGGCAGGTTTTTAAGGGCGGGGAAAATGACGGTGTCTTCTTAATTCTTATGCGCGTTGTAAGCGATTTGCGCGTGCCGCTTGATAAAGAGGCGGATATGAAAGACCTGATTATGGCTCAGGCTTACGGAGATTTTTTGGCAATGGAAGGCAAAGGCCGCAAAGTAATTTTTGTAAACGTTAATATGCCTTTTGACCAATATTTGAAGATGCTTTCCAAAGCTTTATAAAAGTTTTGCAAAATCGCGTAAGCACGCAATAAATCAGCAGAAAATTTGCATAAAAAAGCCCCCGTTTTTTTTCGGGGGCTTTTTGCGTATGTTTAGTTTTGCTTATTTAGATTTTTTATGCTCAAGCTGCAAAGTCTTGCTTGTCATATCGGTTACTTCCGACGGGCCGAAATACTGTATCGGGCCGGGGAAAACGTAACTTTCGCTCATTGCCCAGACCGCTCTGTTCTTGGCCAGGCATTTGAAAGGTTCGCCGTTAAGTTCAACCAAAGCTTTTTTGATAACTGGTTTTTCTTTGCCTTTTCTCTTTTCAATGTTCATCATCATCGTAAGAGGAATGCCGCCGCACTGCCAGAGTTTGGGGCTCTTGGTCAAATTTCTGACGGAAGACAAATAACCGCTTAATTTGTTCAGCGCCAGCACCGCGGCGTTATAGCCGAGGGCGTAAGTATAATTGGCGTCAAAGTTGGAGGGAACTCCGCAGCGGCCTTCGTAACCGAAGAAGTGCTTTATGGCAGAAAATTTGCCGTTGTATTTGCCTTCTTTTTTGAGGGCGGCAAGCTTTTTGCTTAACATTTCAACAAGCAGTTTTTCGGTTTCAATCAAAGAAACCTGAACGTTGCCGTGCGGATCTCTTTCAAGCATCAGCTGCGAGGCTATACCAAGCGGCAGAGAATCCATTAAAGAGGCAAGTTTTGCGGGCAATTTGGCAATGACAAAAGCTTTCTTTTCTTCTATCTTTGACATTTTTGAAAGCTCCGCTTCGTTTGCGGCAAGGACGTCGTTTAAAGCGGAAATAAGCTCTTTCATTTCTGGTATAAATTCTATAAGACCTTCGGGCACAAGCACCACGCCGAAGTTTTTGCCCTGTTCGGAGCGCGCAACAATAACTTTTGAAATATCGTCAACAATCTGGGCAAGTGTCATCTTCTTTGCCAAAACTTCTTCGCCCACCAAAACTATGTTGGGCTGTGTTTTGAGGCCGACTTCCAACGCAATGTGCGAGGCGCTTCTGCCCATTAAACGGACAAAGTGCCAGTATTTGCGTGCGGAATTGACGTCTCTGCAAATGTTGCCAACCAGTTCGGCGTAAATTTTGGTTGCGGTATCAAAACCGAAAGAAGTTTCAATTTGGTCATTTTTAAGGTCGCCGTCTATTGTCTTGGGTACGCCGATGACTGCGACGTCAACGCCTTCTTTTTTGAAGAATTCGGCAATAACGCCCGCGTTGGTGTTGGAATCGTCGCCGCCGACTATGACAAGCGCGTTAATTTTTTCTTTAAGGATATTTTCTTTAGCTTTCTGAAGCTGTTCTTCGGTTTCAATTTTGGTTCTGCCGGACTGGATTAAATCAAACCCGCCCGTGTTTCTGTATTGGTCCATAAGTGCGGGGGTGATTTCTTTAAAAGCGCATTCAAGTATGCCGCCCGGGCCGCCCAAAAAGCCGTAAAGTTTATTTTTGGGGTTTGCTTTCTTAAGGCCGTCAAGCAGGCCTGCAATTACGTTGTGGCCGCCGGGCGCCTGTCCGCCGGAAAGAACAACCGCCACTCTTACCTGTTTCTTTACTGCGGGATTTTTGCCTTTTGTAAAAGTTACTTCCGGCATGCCGTAGGTGTTGGGGAAAATATTTTTGATTGCGGCCTGGTCGGCTACGCTTTTTGTGGGTTTGCCGATTTTGACTTTTACGGCTGCGGGGCCGCCTTTTAATACTTCTGGAAGCTGGGGTTTAAATTTAAGTCTTTGCTGCTGCAATTCCGAGCAGCATTTTTGTGATGCCTTTGGCATAGTTATCCTCTCCTGAAAACATATGTTTCTTATAAAATTATATATAAATTAGACGGCTGTTTCTATAGTGCGGGTTGTCTTGTGTTCTTGCAGGCTTTAATGAGCCGCAAGATAGCTTGTTTATGTCGCGGAACACAAAAAAACAGATATAATAATACAAGTTGCAATATAAGCAGTATGCCGATAAATCACAAGGTCAGGCTGCAAAAAACATAAACAGGAAGGAGTGTAAAATGTACGTGCTTTTGAAAACAAACAAAGGGGATATAGTGCTTGAGCTTGAAGCTAAAAAAGCGCCCCAAACAGTAGAAAACTTTATTAAATATGTGCGCGACGGGCATTACGACGGCCTCATCTTCCACCGTGTTATAAAAGGTTTTATGATACAAGGCGGCGGCATGGACGCGCAAATGCAAGAGCGTCAAACGCGCTGTTCTATAGTTAACGAGGCGGATAACGGCCTGAAGAACAATAAATATACGGTTGCAATGGCGCGTACTTCCGACCCTGATTCCGCAACTTCGCAATTTTTCATAAATACCGAGGACAATGATTTTCTTAACTTCAAATCTCAGACTACACAAGGTTGGGGATATGCTGTTTTCGGCAAGGTGGTAAGCGGGAAGAACATTGTTGACGCCATTGAATCGGTGCATACTACCAGAAAATATCCTTATGAAGATGTTCCCGTGGACGCTGTTGTTATTGAAAAGGCCGAAGTGTTGGAAAATTATAAACCTGCGGCTTAAGATATTAACGCCAAATTGCGCAAATTGCTTTTACCTTTGTTAAGCGTTATAAGCATTAAGAAAAATAATTATTGCCGTAAATAAAAACCCGTCTGTTGCCAGACGGGTTAATTGTTTAAAAAATGGCTCCTCGGATAGGGCTCGAACCTATAACCTATCGGTTAACAGCCGATCGCTCCACCATTGAGCTACCGAGGATTACATACATATTTTATTAAAATAGACTGCTTTTGTAAAGTCCCGTCTGTCCGTCATAAAAAATTAAAATTCAAAATCGGCCGAAAGCCCCGCTTTATTTATGTTTTTGCCAGCCGCGGCTTGGCTGCGCGTATATTCGGCAAGCCCGCTGCCCGACGTAAAAAACCCGTAAAGCAGGTTTATTCCCAAGCGCTCACCCTTCCAACTCAATTTGCAATCGGCTTCCCTGCCAAGATTCTTTTGGGTCGCGTCGCCTGTTGCAAAAAAGTTATAAATTCCCGCTTCTGCCGTCATATGTTTTGCAGCAGCAGGCGTCAGACGTATTTTGAGGGAATAAATTTTAATATCCTGCGCGTGCGGCTGAACCGAACTTGTCAAAACTTTACCGTCAAAATAGTTGGAATTCAAAATATCGTTCCCGCCGAAGATATAACCGTTGTCAATGTTTGCCGCCACAGAGGTAAAAGGCATTTTGTTCTTTCCGTCTGTGCCGTAAAAAAACTTGAAGCAATAACTTTCGTCCCCAAAATAATTTTGGGATAAAATTTCCAGTTTCCCTATTATTGCGCGGCCGTTATAGTTTGTATCAAGCGCGGAATTTTTGATTTTGTGCGCCTGCTCCCCGCCGTTAAACGCCGCGTAAAGCGACAAATCCAAACTTTGCGGAATATTAAAATCAAAACCCGTTCCGTAAACACGCAAATTTATATCGTCTTTGCCGACATTCGTGTTCCTGCCGTAGTAAAAACCTTCAAAATTAAACAATTTAAACGGTTTAAAAACCGCCTGAGCTCCGTAAACCGAACTGTTGTCGTCATAAGGAGAAAGGCTTTGCACTTCTTTTGCAGCTATGGCGGAATATGCCAGATATTTTGTATTTGCCCCGTGGCTTATGCCTTCTAATGCAGAGGGCAAACGGTTGTCTTTGTCGTCATAATTGCCGTAATAAATTATGTCTTCTTTGTCCTGGGGCGCATAAAATTGCCGCCCGAGTTTGAAGTAAATATTATCCGTCTGATAATTAAGGTTATATTTTGAAAATTTATAGGTATTTGAGTGCTCGTCCGAATTGTTATAATCCGCTCTGGCAAAGTATTCGGCTTCGGCATAAATATTATCGTATATGAAAAATGTAAAAGGCAGAGTGAGCGTTTCCCTGCGACTTCTGTAAATATTTTCCTTTGAAAAGTTATTAAGAGAACCTTCAGCAACGTTTGCCGCCGCGGAAATTTTGGGATAGAAAGCTATATTTGCGGGCAGGCTAAGTCCGTAAATCGTATCGGCAAGTATAGAAAGGAATAATACCGAAAATACTGTTCTTTTCTTCATTGAAACAAACTCTCAGCAGGCATAATAATATTTTATGTTTAATGAAGACGTTAATATGTAACCCGAAAAAATTATTTTTATTATAATTTGTGGCTATTGTCCTGCTCCGGTTTATCGGTTTCCGTTTGTTGTTCGGATTTATTTTCAGAGGCGGAAGATTGCGGGTTTTTAAGCTGCACAGCTGCGTTATTGCTTGTGTCATCAGGCGTCGGCAAAGCAGTTGCATTTTGCGGTTCTTCGTCAGTCGTTTGCAGCTTTGCCGCAGGGTCGGACTGAAGGTTTTGTTCTCCGTTTTGCTGTTGATTTTCCGGTTTAGATACAGGGGGGATTTCTTTTTCTTTTGCCGCGGTTATGCTTGCCGCCATAAGTACGCCGAATATTATTGCTGCCGCTTCAAGAGTATAAAATAAACCGAAACCTTGCAGCATAAAACCTATGCCCAACGCGCAGAAGCTTTCTATAAAAGCGGCTCCCGCGGCGAACAAACCCAAGGTTTTTCCGCGTAATTCTTCCGAGGAGCGGGAAAGCAATATTGTTGTAACCGTTGCGCCAAACGCGCCGAAAGGCAGGCCTGAAAGCCCGTTTGCAGTCAAAACGAGCCATTTTGGCAGATCAAACATCAAAACTACCGCCGAAAGAGCATAAGCCGCATAATTGATCGTCAAAATGGTAAAAAAGTTTGAGCGTTTTTTGAAAGAAGCAAATGATATCGCGCCTATAAACGCCCCGAGGCCGAATGCGGCTTCCAAAAATCCCAGAAATACAGAAGAATGCCCGAATGTGTGAACATATACGGGCAGAATTAAAAGCTCCCAGGATTGTCCCAATATGAACAGCGGCAGAGTAAAGATTATAACCTGTATTAAAAAAGGGTCTTTGCGCATCATTTTCCACGCATTGGAATAAAAAGTGGGATTTGAAGCTTTGCGCACTTTGCGGTTATTAAAAACATATATTGCCAAAAACACTATAGCCGCGCACATTACGCTTGCCGCTATCCAGCACTGCGTTGTGCCGTATGCCGCTATCAGCAGACCGCCGAGTACGGGACCGAAGAATGACATTATTCCGTCTAAAGCTTCTTTAAAGCCAGTAGTGCGGTGCAGAGGAATGCCGGCCATACGGCTGTAACTTGGCATAAGCGCCTGGCGCGAAAGTTCGCCCGGAATATCAAAAAAAGACGTTAAAAATATCAATACAGATATTGTCCCCGGCCAATGTTTGCCGGAAATTACAATCAGAGTTATTATGCTTATGATTACAAACTGGCTGCTTTCACAAATAAGCATAGTTTTTGAGCGACCTATTTTATCGGTTACAGAACCGCCCCACAGTGCAGAAAATATACCCGGGGCAAGCACTGCGAAAGCCGCGACGCCCGTCCACACTACAGAGCCGGTGGACGTAAGTATATACCACGGGAGCAATATTTGAAAAAATTGATTGGCCAAAGACGAAATTCCCTCTATTGAGAGAATAAGTTTTATATACTTTGTATTCGGCCTGAATGCGGAATTTTCCATAAAATTATATCCGATTTTTTGTGTCCGTCTATCCAAATTATATAAAATGATTTTAACTGAAGAGAGGTAAACATGGCAGACTATAAAGACTATTACAAAATTTTAGGGGTAAATAAAAACGCTAATGATGCGGAACTTAAGAAAGCTTTTAAAACCATGGCCCGCAAGTATCACCCGGATTTGCATCCAGAATCTGAAAAAGCGGCAATGACCGAAAAATTTAAAGATATTAACGAAGCTTACGAAGTCCTTTCGGATAAGCAAAAACGCGCGGTTTACGACCAGGTCGGCGGTGCTGGTTACCAAAATTACGCAAGAGGCGGCGGCGCTTCTTCGGCGGGGCAGAATCCTTACGGCGGGTATTCTTCGTCAGAAGGCGGGCAGAACCGCTATTATCAGTATTCCGGCAATCCTTTCGGCGGGGGGAACGGCGGGTTTAAATTCCACAGTACAGGCGGATTTAACCAGGGGGACTTCAGCGATTTCTTTCAGCAGATTTTCGGCGGAATGGGCGGCGGCAATCCGTTCGGCTCAATGAGCGGATTCGGCGGCGGAGAAGAAGACAGCTCTGCCGATACGCGCGCAAATTTAAGCCTTTCTTTGCACGATGCCTATAACGGCGGACGCATGGACCTTACTTTACCTGGCGGCAAAAGTGTTAAAGTTAAACTGCCTGCCAAAATCACCGACGGCGCAACAATAAAATTGAAAGGATACGGCGACAGAGGCGGAGATTTATACGTAACAGTAAAAATAACCCCGCAGGAAGGTTTCAGGCTTGAGGGGGAAGACATATACCAGACGCTGGCCATAATGCCGTGGACGGCCGCGCTGGGCGGGCAGACGCAGGTTTCTATGCCTGATGGCAGCAGCGTTAAAATAAAAATTCCCGCGGGCATAAAAAGCGGGCAGAAAATGAAACTCAGCGGCAAAGGGCTTGGCAAAAACGGCAATATGTATGCCGAGATTATGATAACTTTGCCAAAAACTCTTACGCGCGCGCAAAAAGACCTTTTTGCAAAACTTGCCGATATAAGCTAATAAATATACAACATAAATAACGGGAGATTTATGCTTAAGTCAAAATACGCAAAACGCGGCGGCTTTACGCTTATAGAATTGTTGGTTGTTGTCCTCATAATAGGCATATTGGCCGCAGTTGCTTTGCCGCAGTATTTCATGGCGGTGGAAAAGGCGCGTGCGGCAGAAGCCATTACTCTTGTAAGGCAAATAGCCGAGGCAAATAAAAGATACCGCCTGCTTTACGGTGAATATACCGACGATATACGCAAACTTGAGTTGGACCAGGATTTCCCCGGAGAAGAAACTTATTATGTCGGAGTATATACGAGACGCACAAAATATTTTGATTACAGGGCAACCGCGGCAAGCACTCTGTATAATGTTGACGGAAGCACCGGTATTGCAGTTACAAGAAGGCTTGATAACGGGGACACAAAAAAGCAATATGCTTTTATAGTCTATCCTGAAAACAGGATAGTTTGTTCCCCAGGTGATAATTGCAAAATATGCGCAGCTTTGGGCTATTAAATTTATATAAATAAAAAATCCGCGTCCTTTTGGGAACGCGGATTTTTTTGCGTAAAAACTTATTTGTGCAGAAGGTCCAACTGGTCTTCAATCATTTCCTGGTAAGATTCTCTCTTGCGTATAACTCTGTATTTTGAACCTTCAACCAACACTTCCGCCGTAAGCGGGCGCACGTTATAGGTTGAGCCCATGCTCGCGCCGTAAGCCCCAGTGCCCATTATTGCCACAAGTTCTTCAGGTTCAAGAACGGGCAGCGGGCGGTCTTTGGCAAAGGTATCGCTTGTTTCACATATCGGGCCGACGACGTCCACTTTTTTTATGGGGCGTTTCCAGTCGCGCACGGGCAGAATTTCGTGCCACGCGTCATAAAGAGCGGGGCGCGCAAAATCGTTCATTCCCGCGTCTATAATCAAAAAGTCTTTCTTTTCGCCTTTCTTGTTATAAAGCACGCTTGCCACCAACACGCCTGCGTTGGCAACTATCTTGCGCCCTGGTTCCAATATAATGTGCTTTTTAAAGCGGCCTAAATATTTGTTTACCACGACGGCAAAATCTTTTGCGTGTATCGGTTTGTCTTTCTTATAATTGTAAACTACGCCTATGCCGCCGCCGATGTCTATGTTCTGCAAAATGATGTCTTCTTTTTCCAATTTGTCTATCATTGCGGCAAGCTTTTTGAATGCCTGCTCAAAAGGTTTAAGGCTTAATATCTGCGAGCCTATGTGCATTGCAATACCGCGCACGCGCACGCCGCTCATTTCAGAGGCTTTTTTATAAAGTTCAAAAGCTTCGGGCCAGGCAATGCCGAATTTATTTTCGCTTGTTCCGGTGGTGATTTTTTTATGAGTGTGGGCGTCAACGTCGGGGTTGACTCTTATGGCTATGTTCGCGCGCATGCAAAGGCGCATGGCCGTTTGGTTTACGGTGTTAAGTTCGTCTTCCGATTCTATATTGATTTGTTTTATTTCGTTTTGTATGGCAAGGGCTATGTCTTTTGCCGTTTTACCTACACCGGAAAAAACTATTTTGCTGCCTGGGATCCCGCATTTAAGCGCTAAAAATAATTCCCCGCCCGATACGACGTCCGCCCCCGCGCCCGCCGCGGCAAGTATTTTGAGTATGGCGATATTGGCGTTTGCTTTTATGGCGTAGCAGACGTCCGCTTTAGGGAATGCAGTTCTGAATTTGTTGAAATTGTCTACCAGGGAGCGTTTGCTGTAACAATAAAAGGGAGTGCCTATTTTTTTGGCCAAATCCCTGACGCTTACATCTTCTATAAATAAAAATTTTTCTTCGTAATTAAATGCCATAATTACCGCTCCTTAAGTTTTACATCTTGAAGTCTTCCCCAAGGTAAAACTTTCTTGCACGGCTGTCGTTAAGCAGTGTCTGCTCGTTGCCTTCAACAAGTATGCTGCCGTCGTAAATAAGATAGGCTCTTTCCGTAAGCGGAAGCGTTTCCCTTACGTTATGGTCCGTTATCAGAATGCCTATGCCTTTATCTTTGAGTTTGAATATCATATGGCGCAGTTCCGAAACGGTAATCGGGTCTATCCCTACAAAAGGCTCGTCAAGCAAAATTATTTTAGGCGAACTTATCATGCAGCGGGCAATTTCCATGCGGCGCTTTTCCCCGCCGGATAAAGTCCAGCCCTTTTGCTTTGCAAGCTTAATTAAACCAAATTCTTCAAGCAAAGATACCACTTTTTCTTTGCGCTTGCTTTTATTGGGTTCTATACGCTCAAGTATGGCAAGCAGGTTCTCTTCAACGCTGAGCCCGCGGAAGATTGTAGGCTCCTGCGCAAGGTAGCCCAGTCCGTAACGCGCGCGTTCGTACATCGGCAGCGCGGTAACGTCTTTGCCGTCTATAAAAACTTTGCCGCCGCTGGGTTTGATAAACCCGACGAGCATATAAAAACTTGTGGTTTTGCCGGCTCCGTTAGGGCCCAAAAGCCCCACAATTTCGCCTGATTTAACGTTGATGTCAACGCCCTTTACCACTTTTCTGGAGTTATAAACTTTTTCTATGCTAGAGGATCTTAGTTCCATTTTTGTTTCCTTGCGTTAAATTGGGAAATTGCTTCGCGCTTACAACCCAACCGCGAACCCTGCCATTAGCTTTAAAAAATCCGTCCTGCGTATGCGCCGTCATTGTGTCGGCCTGAATGGCGTAATCTCCGTCTTCTCTGAACCCCCACAAAACGGGTCTGCCGCCTTCTGCGTTAAACACGCCGTTATTTTGGTTAAATTCCATTTTGTCGGCGTAAAGGGTATTGTTTATATCGTCAAGTTCGCAATTCCCCTGTGTTTTATAAAGCGAAAGTTTTTCAGAGAAATCCAACCTGTCCGCATAAGCTTTAAAATTGTTATTTATGGTTTTGTAGCTTATTTCAAGCTGGCGCCCTTTGGCGGGGACGGCAAAGCCTTTGTCCCTTTTTCTGTCGTAAAAGAATCTTTCGGCCGTCAATGAAACTTTATTGCCCTTATTCAGCATAGAGGCGCGGATTCTGCCCCTTAAATCAAAAGTTTTTTCTTTATGGTTGCTCAGCCCGTAATCTGCGCGGATATCATAAATATTATTTTTATAGCTTACGTTGCCGGAAAATTCCTCTTCCATTTTATCTTTGCGGATAATCCACCTGTCGCTTTGCACCATTCCGCCAAGCAGCGCTTCCTGCGCGCAGCACAGAGCGGGGGCAAACAAAAGAGCAATAAACAAAAAATCAGTCTTTTTTATCATAATCTTTAACGGCTTTGCGGAGTTCTTTTAATTCTTTTGGCAGTTGGGTCTTTTGCTTGATTATTTCTATTTCCGAAAGATCGGAGTTTGCCTTTATCCCTTTGCCTTTTACCGTTATTCCTCCGCGTTTTACCGTAACGTCGCTGTCCGTCCAGATTACCTTGCGCACGATATCATAATAAGCTTTCTGGGTTTTTATCGTAGCGTCTTCTTTATCCGATGCGCCGATAACATTGCCCTTCATAGTTATAAGGTTGCCTTCCATATCGTAAGTGCCTTCGTCGGCTTTGACGGAACTGTTTTCTTGCCCTTTAGTGTTAAAAGTCAGATAAGGCTTAAGCAGATCCGCGGTTTTGCTGTCGTCGTAAAAACTGGCTTTTTTAGTGCTAAGTATCCACTGGTTTTGTCCGCTCTGCACCTGCGATATCATCACGCCGTAAGCCTGCTGCGAAGGGCCGCTGTGCGCCGTCTGGCTGTCTTTGCTTCCGCCGCAGGCGCATAAAAAAACGGTTAACGGCAGCAGGTATAAATGTTTCATTTTTTATCTATAAGCGCAATAAATTCTATAAGATTGTCTTTGTCCAAAAAGCCTATTACTTTGCCGTTCTTATCAACAACGGGCGCGTTGTCTATTTTTTTATCGTTGATTATCTTTGCCGCATTGACTGCGGGGATATCGCCCGTGAAAGCAAACGGATTTTTGGTCATGACTTCGGTTATCTTAAGGTGAAGTATGTTGCCAGTTTTCTGAAGCGTGCGCCTTAAGTCTCCGTCCGTAAAATAACCTTTCAGCCTTCCCTGTGCGTCTACGACGCTTGTCGCACCGCTTTTATTTTTGGTCATAACCAAAAGACAATCCTGCACGGTTGCGTCAAGAGGAACTGTGGGGTTCTTTTCGGTAAACATAATGTCTTTTACCTTACATGTAAGCAGTTTGCCCAGAGAGCCGCCGGGGTGGAAAAAGGCAAAATCTTCTCTTTCAAAATTTTTTATTTTCATCAGCGCAACCGCCATTGCGTCGCCTACCGCCAGCATTGCCGTTGTTGATGAAGTCGGGGCCAGATTATAGGGGCAGGCTTCGCGCGGGACAACTATTTCTATATGCACGTTGGACATCTTTGCCAAAGTGGAGTTTTTGTGGCCCGTCATGGAAATTATGGGCACTCTTTCCTGTTTTAAAGGCTCAAGAATTTTGCTGACTTCTTCGGTTTCTCCCGAGAATGAAAGCCCAAGAACTATATCTTCTTTGGTAATCATTCCCAAATCTCCGTGCAGCGCTTCTGTCGGGTGCACAAAGAAAGAAGGTGTGCCCGTTGAGGCCATTGTGGCGGAAATTTTTCTGCCTATATGCCCTGATTTGCCTATTCCCAACACTACCAGTCTGCCTTTTGAGGCCGCTATCAGATTTACTGCTTTTGCAAACGACTTTCCCAAAGCTGCTGCCGTGGTTTTTAAAGCGTGTTCTTCTGATTTAAAAACTTTTTGAGCTATTTCAAGAATTTCTGCTTCGGAATATTTCTTTATCTTAGCCATGGTGTTATCTCACTCGGAATTATCCTTAAGTTATACGGAGCGGGTAACCTGCCCGCAACCGCACGGCCTGCCAAAAACACAACTGCCAGCAGGCAGTAAATAACCAAAAGCGTTTTAAGAGCGTTCAGAAACGCTCCCTTTAAATTTTCAGGCATTTTTTTGCCGCTTCGTCTATAATTATGGTCTGCTTAAGCATTTTGACCACTTCTTTAAAATCCAGAGAATTTGCGCCGTCCGAAAGCGCCTTTGACGGATTGGGGTGCGCTTCAAAAAACAGACCGGCAATGCCTGCGGCCGCGGCGCATTTGGCAAGGGTAAACGCAAAGCGTTTATCGCCGCCTGTTCCGTGCGCAAGCCCGCCCGGTTTCTGGAGCGAATGCGTTAAATCAAAAATTACGGGGTACTCTGTTTCTTTCATTATCTGCAAAGAGCGCATATCAACAATAAGGTCGCCGTAGCCGAAGCTTGTTCCGCGTTCGGTCAAAAGTATTTTATGATTTCCGGTTGATTCTATTTTTTTGATTGCGTCAGAAATTGACGCGGGGGAAATGAACTGGCCTTTTTTGATGTTGATTACTTTGCCTGTCTTGCCTGCGGCCAAAAGAAGATCCGTTTGACGACATAAAAATGCGGGGATTTGCAGGATATCCGCGGTTTGGGCGGCTATTTCGGCCTGCCAGGGTTCGTGTATATCGGTTAAAACGGGCACTTTTAGCATTGCTTTTGCTTCCGCTATTATGCGCAGGCCCTCTTTGATGCCGGGGCCGCGGTATGCGTCAACGGAAGTTCTGTTTGCTTTATCAAACGAAGCTTTAAGCACAAACTGGCGGCCTGTTTTCTTTACCAGAGCATAAATACTCCGAGCCGCAAAAAGATATTCCTTTTCGCCTTCTATAACGCAAGGCCCGCCGATATACACAAGCGGCTTGTTGTTGGCAAAAACGACGCTTCCCGCTTTAACCGTTTTCATATATATATAATATTAGCAAACTTAAGCGTTATTTGTTCCCGTTAAATTTGATTGCAGCCTTTACCAAACCGTCAAAGAACGGATGCGGTCTTAAAGGGCGGCTTGCAAATTCGGGGTGGAACTGCCCGCCTATAAAGAACGGGTGGTCTTTAAGCTCCACGATTTCTGGCAATATTCCTTTATGCCAAGCGCTTACTATAAGCCCGTATTTTTCAAGTTCCTTAACGTAATCCGTATTGTATTCGTAGCGGTGGCGGTGGCGCTCGGTTATTGCTTCTTTCTGATAAAGTTTATAGGCAAGAGTGCCTTTTAATATTTTGGCGTCATAATTGCCAAGGCGCATTGTGCCGCCCAGATTTTTAACTTTTTTCTGCTCTTCCATCATTGTTATTACGGGGTGGGAGGTTTTGGCGTTGAATTCGCAGGAATCTGCGTCTTTAAAGCCTGCCATATCGCGCGCAATTTCTATAACCGCGCATTGCATTCCCAGACATATGCCCAAAAATGGGATTTTGTTTTCTCTTGCATATTTTATTGAAAGGATTTTGCCTTCTATTCCTCTTTTGCCGAATCCGCCCGGCACTATGATGCCGTCAAGGCCTTTGAGGCTTTGCGGAATGGGGTCTTTTTCTGTATTTACGTATCTTATTTTTACTTTAACTTTGTTTGACATTCCCGCAAGATTAAGCGATTCCGCAACGGATTTATAGGCGTCTTTAAGTTCGGAATATTTGCCCGAAATGCCTATGTTTATTTCTTTCTTGTAAGAGAGAGATTTGTTTATAAATTTAAACCAGCTGCCGTCATTTTTCTTTTTGCCTTTCAGTGAAAGGCGTTTCAAAATCAGGTCCGTGAGGCCCTGCTTTTCAAAGCTTTCGGGCACCTGGTAAATTGAAGCCGCGTCGCGCGCTTCTATTACGGCTTCGGGCGCTACGCTGCAAAACAAAGAGAGTTTACGTTTCATTCCGTCGGAAATAGGTTTTTCCGTGCGGCAGATAAGAACATCGGGCTCTATGCCGATTTCGCGCAGTTTGTTAACCGAGTGCTGTGTCGGTTTTGTTTTAAGTTCGTCGGAAGTGCGGAGATAAGGTATAAGCGTGGCGTGGACAGTCATAACGTTCTCTCTGCCTTTATCAGCACGGAATTGTCTTGCGGCTTCCAAAAACGGCAGGCTTTCTATGTCGCCCACTGTGCCGCCTATTTCTATGATGGTTACGTCGTAATCTTTTTCAAAAGGGATAAAGCGGGTTTTGATTTCGTCCGTAACGTGCGGAATTACCTGAACGGTAACGCCGTTGTATTCGCCGTGTCTTTCTTTGTTTATAACGGTTTGGTATATGCTGCCTGCGGTGTTTGTGTTGCGGCGTGTCATCGGCACGTCAAGGAAGCGTTCGTAAGTGCCCAGATCAAGATCTGCTTCCGCTCCGTCTGCTGTAACAAAAACTTCTCCGTGCTGATAAGGGCTCAAAGTGCCCGGGTCCACGTTTATATACGGGTCGCACTTAATCATATTGACTTTAAGGCCGCGCAGCTGCAAAAGCTTGCCGATGCTGGCTCCGGAAATACCTTTGCCTAACGAGCTGACTACTCCGCCCGTTATAAAAATGAATTTACACATTTGAAAATCTCCTTGTTTTATTTGTTTTTCTTGGCGAATTCCTTAGCGCGGTAGAGATCTTCAACCGTATCTATGGAAGGACCAGCTTTTTCTATTAAAATGCTTTTGATTGTCATGCCCGCTTCCAAAGCGCGAAGCTGTTCAAGCTTTTCAAGGCTTTCAAGTTTGCTTTTGGGAAGTTTTACAAATTTTTCCAGCGCGGCTCGTTTGTAGCCGTAAATTCCGCAGTGTATAAAATACGGGGAGTGCAAAGTTTCGGTAGTATCGTCCCTCTTATATGGTATTACGGAGCGGGAAAAATACAAAGCTTTGCCCTCTTTATTCAAAACCGCTTTTACATGGTTCGGGCTTGTTACGGCTTTCGTATCCAAAGTGGGTACGCAGGCGGTAACAATGTCGGCTTCTTTATCTTTTTTCAATTTTGCCGCAACGTTTTTTATGGTTGAAGGTTCAATGAAAGGTTCGTCGCCCTGAACGTTGATTACGTATTCGGCTTTTGTTTTGGCCGCGACTTCAAAAACTCTGTCCGTGCCGCTTTGGCAGGAGACGCTTGTAAGAACCGCTTTTGCGCCGAACTTCTTTGCCGCAGTAACTATTTTGTTGCTTTCGGTTGCAATTATAACGTCGCCGCAGGCGGCTTTCGCGCAGGCTTTGTAAACCCATTCCAATATTGTCTTGCCTTCAATTTTCTCAAGCACTTTGGCGGGGAGCCTTGTTGAGCCGTATCTCGCCGGTATTACTATTAACGTATCTTTCATTTTAAAACCTCTTTAATTTCTTCTCTGGTCGCGGTTGCCGTGCCCAGTTTGCCTACAACTATGCCTGCCGCCTGATTTGATATATAGGCTGCATCTTTAAGCGAAGCTCCGCAGGCAAGGGCCAGCGTGAGGACGGATATAACCGTATCTCCCGCGCCGGTAACATCAAAAACTTCTTTTGCAGTGGCTCTTATCGTGGTTATTTCTGTTTTTTTGCCTTTTTCAAACAAGCTCATTCCTTCCGCGCTTCTTGTTATGAGTATAGAATCCGCGTTGAGGGTTTTGAGTATTTCTTTGCCCAGTCCGAGTATTGAGGTTTCGTCCTTTTTGGGCGGCAATCCCATACCTTCCCAGGCTTCTTTTGTATTGGGAGTCATGCAGGTTATGTTTTTGTACTTCAGGAAATTGTCAATTTTGGGGTCTACGCAGACGGGCACGTTGCTTTTGCGGCACAGGTTTATAATTTCCTGTATATTATCGTCGGAAAGCATTCCTTTGCCGTAATCTGACATCACAACGCCTTTTGCTTTTTTCAAAGCTTGTTTAAAATTTTTCATACAGACGTTTGCAACTTCGCGCGAGATTTTTGCTTTGCTTTCTCTGTCAACGCGCACGACCTGCTGGCGTTCTGCTACTATGCGCACTTTCTGGGTGGTAGGGCGTTCGTCGTCGGTTATCATTTTTGAAGTGTCAACGCCTTTTTTATCAAGATAATGTTTAAGTATATTGCCTTTTGCGTCGCGGCCTATTACGGATATCAAAACGGGCTTTGCTCCGAGTACGGAAAGGTTTACTGCCACGTTGCCCGCTCCGCCCGCGGTAAAAGTTTCGTTTTCCACGTTGACGACAGGCACGGGAGCTTCGGGCGAAATGCGGCTTACGCTGCCCTGCACAAAATGATCAAGCATAACATCGCCTATAACAATAACGTCTTTGCCCGGGAACATATCCAAAATTTTTATAAGTTCCTGATGATTAAAAGAATCCATAATTTATAATGAGCTCCTGTAATAAATTATTTTTCGCGGGAATATTCCGCAAGTTCGGCGGAAACGTTCCCGATAAAAACTTCAACGGTCATTTTTACGGGCATTTTATATTCGTCGTCCGTAAGCCAGACTTTCAAACTTTTGCCTTTTGAAACAAAAATACCTTCTCCGCTTATCATCGGTTCAACAACGATACATTTGAATTCTCCCGCCTTGACTTTGACGGTTTCCCTGCGGAGCACTTCAACTTTTAAAGGATATTGGCGGTTTCTGTTTACTATATCAAAAAATACGGTTGTTTTTAAAGGCAGGCGGCGCGTGCGGACGTAATAAAGGGAAGAAAGCATATCGTATATTGACGCCCCGCGGAAGTTGTTTTCCCATGTTGTGATCTGTCCGTTTTTATCCTGCTTATAAGTTTTGAAATCATTTTTTGCGTAATTAAATTCCACCCATTCGTCTCGGGCGTATTTGCCTTCCCTAACGCTTTGCCAGTATCCCAGCGAGCGCAAAGAATCCGCAGACAACCAGGAAACATTGTTGTCGCGCACTTTGAATACGGCGTCAATGGCAGAATATGACTTTGCGATTGTTTCGGCTTTATAGGCTTTTTGTCCGTTGATATCAACAATCTTGTCAAAATTCATTTCGGCTTCGCCTGCGGTTATGAACGCCCAGGAAATTTTGAATTTGAGTTTTTCTCCGAACCACGGAACGGTTTTAACTTCTTTTGCGGGGACTTCTTTTGCCTTAAGCCAAGGGTGCAGCAGGCGTTTATCTTCGCCGAAATATATTTCGCGGTCGTTTGCGCCGTTTCTGAGATTTTTTTGAACGGAAGGCAGATTATTGTCGGCAGGTAAGGTTTGTGAGTCGCCCCTGTCTTTTGCGGCGGCGGCTTGCGGCGCCCAGAGCAGCGCGCCCTGAAGGCTTAAGAATAAAACGCTAAGAGATAAAAATTTAAAATATTTCATTTTTCGGTCTTTTCTATATATTTTGCTGCTCCGTATATATCAAGGCATATCTTATTATTCTTCAAAAAATCTTTATATTTGGCAAGCTGTTTTTTGCCGTTTGCCGTAAGAACCATAATCCCTTTTATATTTATGTTTTTGGCGAATTCCATATCAGATTTTTTATCGCCTATGACAAATGATTTTTGCGGGTCTATGTTATGTTCCTTTATTATATCAAACCCCATTTTGGGCGCGGGTTTGCGGCAGGCGCAATTTTCCCACGGGGCGTGCGGGCAATAATAAATGCCGTCAATTTCGGCGGCAGGTTTCAAAAGGGTTCTCATTCTTTCGTGCACGGCTTTTACTTCTTTTTCTCCGAAGTATCCTCTGCCTATGCCGGACTGGTTTGACACCACAAAAAGTTTATAGCCCATTTTTTTGAACAATCTGAAAGCTTTCAGCGTATTTTTGTAGAGTTTTACGTTTTCGGGCTTGCTCAAATATGTCCCGGGTTTTTCTTTGATTACCGTTCCGTCGCGGTCCATTAAAATTGCTTTATATGGCATTTTTATTCTCCTTCTTCCTTGCGGCGGCTTCTTTTGCAAGTTCCTTTTGCTGGACGGCCATATATTTGATACATTCTTTTTCTCTTTTCCAGCGGTTATGTGCCCACAGCCAGGAGGACGGATCTTTGCGTATCCATTCTTCGTATTTGTTTTTTAATTTTTCGGTATAATCGTAAAGCATTTGCTTTGAAAATTCGCCTTCGGGGGGGTAAATCGTTTCTTCGGCTTCGGCCACCAGTTTGCCGTTTTCTCTGAACAGTCTTACGGGGAACACGGGCACCTTCATTTTTATTGAAAGCATTGCCGTCATCGGGGCAACTTCTGCGGGACGCCCCAGAAAATCCATATAAAGTTTTGAGGAAGGCACGCTTTGGTCGCTTAAAATCCCCAGCATCGCGCCTTTTTTTAATGCTCTGAAACAAGAGAAGAAAGGTTTGTATGCGCTTATGACGTCCGCCCCTTTTGATTTGCGCACAGCAAGCAGCAATTTGTCCACGAAAGGATTAGACATCGGGCGAACGATAAAAGTTGCTCTTTTGAATTTTTTGCTTACGCCCAAACCGAACAATTCCCAGTTCGCAAAGTGGCCCACGTGAATTATGCCGCCCTTGCCGTCGTTATCGTATTTGAAAAGTTTTTCCGTGTTTCTGAATTCAAGTTTTGAAAGTATTTCTTCGTATGAAAGGGTTGTTGCTTTTGCGGTTTCTGCGGCTATGCGGCCGATGTTGCGCCAGGATTCCAGCGCTATCTGGCGGACTTCTTCGGGTGATTTGTTGGGGAAAGCCTGTTGTATGTCGCGGATAGAGCGTTGGTAGCGTTTTCTTACGACTTTTGTCATTGCTACGCCGAGCCATTCGCCTGTTTTGACTGCCGCCGACCAGGGCATTAAACCTATCGTAAACGCAAGCAGTTTTAAGCCTGCATATTCACCCGCAAGCTCTATTTTCTTAGGTGTTCCCATTTATCAATTATACCAAAAAGGACGTAAGGTTGATTAGAGTGGCGTTTTGTAAAAAATAATATAATATAGCCTAAAGGAGATTTGTATGGACTTGGTTAAACTCAGAGAAAAATTTTTAAAATCATATTTCGGCAGTTTCGTTTTAGCCTGTGCGGCATTTGTTTACGGTTTGGGTGTAAGGCTTATTCTTTCCCTTTATAAAAACGGTTGGCTTAAAACCAAAAGCGTTAATACCAGAGTTGTCTGTATAGGCAATATAACTTCGGGTGGCACGGGCAAAACAACGGCCGTTATGCTTGCAGCGCAAAAACTGAGCAAAGGCGGCATCAGAACCGCCATAGTTTCGCGCGGATACAAAAGAAGCAAAAAGAAAAACGAGGTTGTGGTTTTGTTTGATAAAGATATGCTTAACTGGCAGGAAACTGGCGACGAACCTTATATGATGAGCCAGCTTTTGGCGGAATATAAAGTGCCCGTTGTCGTCAGCTCCGACAGATACGCCGCCGCAAATGAAGCTCTTAAGGAATTCAGAAGCCAGGTAATTTTGCTTGACGACGGTATGCAGCATCACCGCCTCAAAAGAGACGCAAACATTGTTTTGCTTGACGCGCAGAATCCTTTCGGCGGCGAAGCTTTGCTGCCTTACGGTACTCTGCGGGAACCTTTAAGCGCTTTAAAACGCGCAAATCTTTTTGTTATAACCCACAGCGATCTTGTCGGCTTCAGGGAAAAAGAAGACATTAAAGATAAAATAAGACTTATTAACGACGAAGCGGAAATAGTTGAAGCTGTTCATAAGCCCGATTATTTCTTTGACGTAATAGAAAGAAAGAAATTGCCTCTTAGCGGTTTGAAAGGCGAGGCTGTTGCTTTCTCCGCCATTGGGGACCCTGCTTCTTTTGAGCAGACTTTGCGCAATATCGGTTTGGAACTCAAACAGATTTGGCGCTTTCCGGATCACAGCACTTATACGCTTGAGCAGATAGAAACTTTTGCTTCTCTGCGCGGGGATTTGCCGCTTATAACAACGTTTAAAGATTATGTAAAACTGCCCGAAGGCTGGCAGGATATAGTAAAGAAAAATATTTATATACTTGCGGTTGATATGGAAATTCAAAACGGCGAACTGAATAAATTTATGGATATTCTGTATCCCAGATTCAGTTCAACCAGAAAATAAATTTTCATTATAAAAATCCCGCTTCTCAGGAGGCGGGATTTTTTATGGCTTTTATTTAAAAAATATTATTTGTGCCTGAAATTTTTGCCCTGCTTCAAGTGAAGCTTTCAAGATAGGTAAAAAGGCCTTCTTTTTTTGCTCTCGTCAAAGCTTTATCATATATTTCAACTGATTTTTTATGGTCGCCCATGGCGTAAATTATTTGGGCAAGCGCGAATTCCGTCAGCAGTTGTCCGCGCATTTCGTCTGACGCGGCAAAGAGTTTTTTGGCTTCTTTTAATTCTTCCAATGCCTGCGGAATTTTGTTCTTGCGTTTAAGCACATCGGCTTTGCCCCATTTTACAAAGCCCAAATCAACTGTATCGTTTATCGCGGAATAAAGCGCGTCAGCGCGGACGTAACGTTTGAAAGCTTCATCGTATCGGCCCATCTGCCTGAGACCGTTGGCCATGCCGCAGTTTGTGTATGCCTTGCCGAAAATATCCTGCGTTTTTGAAAATATTTTTTCTGCCTTAAGATAATTGTCAACGCAGGCTTTAATGTCGCCCGCTATTCTGCTGATTCCGGCAAGCCCGCAATATCCGTAAGCTTCAGAAAGCGTATCTTTATCTTTTTTGGCCAGCGCGATTGCCTGCTTAAAATGCTCTATGCCTTCTTTAAATTGTCCTTTTAGTCTGCATATTCCGCCCAGAGCCCAGTGTATGAACCCGCAGCCCGCTTTGTCGCCCTGTTCTTTATAATATGCCATTACCTGCGCAAGCAATTTGGCGGATTCGTCCAATTTCCCGCCTGCTCGCAGGGACATTGCCTGTTCCTGAACTGCCTGCATTTTAAAATCAAGCAAAAGAGGTATTTTTTCGGTTAGTTTTAAAGCATCTGTGGCCGCTTTATATGCTTCGGAGGAATCACCCAAAGTTCTGCGGCATTTTGCCAAAGCAAGCAGCATATCGGCTTTTTGGGATACGTAAAAATCTTTTTCAAAAGATTTTTTGCCGCGCTCAAAAAAATTGATTGCTTTCAAATATAACGCGGAGGCTTCTTCAAATTGCCCCAGCAGGCGGCGCGCTTCTGCAATTATAAAAAATACTCTGCCGTCGCTGCCTTTATAATTATAAAGGTCTTCAAGAACGTCGGCCGGTTTATTTTCGTCCAAAAGTTGTTCGTAAACGCTTAAATCTTTCATTTTCCCTCCGATTTTATACATTATATTATTTTTGCGTAAATCTTTATTGCCAAAACTTTTATATAAAAGAATATTAAGCTGATAGTTTGTTTTATTTTGATTATATTTCAATAAATTAACAAGATTGAAGGGTATGCTTTTCCTGCGGAAATGCTGTAAAAGCTTCTTCCGTAAAAATATATATGTACAGATATATTGCAAACAGGGGAATAAAAAACCCCCGTTCATAAGGACGGGGGTTTTATAAACTTTAAGGGTTTATTTTGCCGCTTCGGTTTTTTTGACTGCGGTTTTTTTGGCCGCGGGTTTTTTTGCCTCGGCTTTTTTTGCTTCGGGTTTTACTTCGGCAGCGGGTGCAGCGGCGGGAACTTCTGCCGCGGCAGCTTCTGTCGTTTCTTTAACCGATTCTGTGCCGGGGACTACAATGTTTTCTTTTGCCTGCAGTCTTGCGGCTTTGCCTGAAAGTTCTTTGAGGTAGTTGATTTTGGCCTGTCTTACCTTGCCGATTTTCAAGACTTCAATTTTTTCAATTCTGGGCGAATGAAGCGGGAAAATGCGTTCTACGCCGACGCCGAATGAAACTTTCCTTACGGTGAAGCTTTCGCTTACGCCTGATCCTCTTCTGGAAATTACGACGCCGTCAAAAAGCTGGATTCTTTCATTGTCGCCTTCTACTACTTTTGCTGATACTCTTACGGTGTCCCCTGCCTTAAACTGGGGGATATCCTTTTTGAGTTGCTGTTGTTGAATTTCTTTGAGATTCATAACTTATTTCTTCTCCTCTTGAGTCTTTTTTACTCTTTTCTTGCCCGTTTTGAGAGGTCTATTATCAAGCAAGTCAGGCCTGAACTGCTTTGTTATTTTTAAGGCCTGTTCCTGTTTCCACTTTTCCACTTCTGCGTGGTTTCCGCCTAACAGGACGGCAGGGACCTTTTTTCGTCTCCAGACTTCGGGCCGCGTATATTGCGGCGCTTCCAAAAGGTTATTTTCGAAGCTCTCGCTTTCCGCCACGCCTTCTTTTGCGAAGGTGCCCGGTTGAAGTCTTGTTACGGCGTCCGTTATTGCGCAGGCGGCAAGTTCACCGCCGGTCAATATAAAGTCGCCCAAGGAAACTTCAAGGTCAATTTCAGGGTATATTCTTGCGTCTACGCCCTCGTAATGCCCGCATACAAAGATCAAATGTTTTTTGCCTGCCAATTTTTTGGCGAGGCTTTGATTAAAAACTTTTCCGCGGGGACTTGTCATTATTACAAAAGAATTTTTTTTCTTCAGTTTCCTGATAGACTGATAAAGCGGTTCGGCCTTCATTAACATTCCGGGTCCGCCGCCGTATGGTCTGTCGTCGACAGTCTTATGTTTGTCCGTTGCAAATTCTCTGGGGTTCTGATAACTTACTTTTATTACTCCTTTTTGTATTGCCCTTCCTACTATGCTGCTGGAAAGGAAAGCTTCCGCAACTTCCGGAAACAGAGTAATAATATCTATTTTAAGCATCAGTCTTCCAGTTTTAAAGAAACCTTTTTATTTGCTTTAGCGGCGCTTGCGCTGAGCACGGTTCTGACTGCTTTGATTATGCAGCCGTCCTTGCCTATAACCTTGCCTTTATCGGCAGGGTCCACTTTTGCCGTCAGATAAACATTGTTTTGTTCTTCTTTCATCTCTACTGTTACGGCGTCTTTGTTTACCGCAAGAGATTTAAGCAAAAACAGTGCCAGTTCTTTCATAGTGCCTTCCGTAGCTTATTTATTTTGCGGCTTTTTTTACTAAAGTCGCGACGGTCTTGGAAGGGACTGCTCCGACCTTTACCCAATAATTAACCCTTTCAAGATCAAGCTTAAGCTGTTCCGTTTCTTTAGCGCAGGGATTGAACGTTCCCAACACTTCTTTTGCCTGAGAGCCGACTCCGCTTCTCTTTTCCGCAGCAATAATTCTGTACTGGGGCTGAGTGCGCTTGCCTGTTCTTTGAAGTCTTATCACTACTGCCATGTATGCTCCTCCTATTTTTGAGACGTTTCGTTGCCGTTTTGGTTTGAACCGCGTTTAACGCCGTCCGCGCCGCCGCGTGTGAAACTTTCTCAAAAACGTTTAATTTTACTTTTACAAATTACTTCTACAAATTTGTTTGCGCTTCTAAATTTTTAAAGCTTTGTTTGCGGCAGCTTTAATTTCCAGCGCGGCTTGCGATATATCTTTCGCGCCGAATACAGCGTTTCCCGCCACAAGGGCGTCTGCGCCCGCTTCAACGGCAGAGATTGCGGTTTCTTTGTTTATTCCGCCGTCAACTTCAAGCCATATTTTGCGTCCGCTGTTTTTAATTATTCTGCGCACGTCCGATATTTGCTTTCCGCTTGATGCCAGATAACTTTGTCCGCCGAATCCGGGGTGAACGCTCATAACTAAAATCAAATCAACCAAATCAATATAGGGCAGCAGAACCTCAGGGTTTGTTTCGGGCTTTATTGAAACGCCCGTCCCGATTTTGCAATCCTTTATTTGTTTAAGCAAATCTTTAAGGTCGCAATCCGATTCCTGATGGAGTGTAATGCCGCTTGCCCCCGCCGCTATAAAAGCTTTTACAAAATCCTGCGGGTGGCGAACCATAAGGTGAACGTCTTGGGCCAAAGCCGCGCGTCCGTTTATGCTTTTTACAACCGAAGGACCGAAACTCAAATTAGGTACAAAACTGCCGTCCATTATGTCCACGTGAAGCCAATCGGCTCCGCCCTGCTCGGCAAGGTTTATCTGCTTGCCCAGATTAAGCAAATCCGCCGAAAGTATTGAAGGCGCAAGAGCAACTTTGCCTTCCGGTGATGGCAGTTTTATCATTTAATCTCTTTTTCGCGGACCAAAATGCCGTCCACATAAACTCTTACGGTTTCGGAATTGCCGCCGTAAGGTACGTCTAAATCTATTTTAGAGCCGGGCTGTTTCATTTCATTCATCAATTCTTTTTCGCCCGCTCCGTCCTGAACCGTAATTCTGACGCGGTTTGAATCTTTGCCCTGCGGAAGTTCGTAATGTATTGTTTTATCCAAACCTTCGGAGGCTCGCCCGCTTACCGTAACCTGTATTGAAGATTTAGGCATTACTTCCGTGCCCGGTTGCGGGGACTGGCGTATTACCGTGCCGCCAGGAAAATCGGATTCTTCATCTTCGCTCGTCTGAACTGTGATGTCTGAATCTGCGGCCCAGCGGTTAACTTCAGAAAGTTTTTTCTGTGTAAAATCAGGCATTGTTTTGTTTGCAGAGGGGGATTTGCCGTTTGAAATTATCAAATTTACGGCGTGCCCTTTTGCGGCGAAAGAACCTGCGGACGGGGTTTGCGATACTACGTTGCCCCTGTCAACCGTATCTGAAAATGCGGTGTTCTTCTGTCCGACGGTAAGCGAAACCTGCCTTATTGCAAGTTCTGCGTTTCTTATTGTCATACCCGATACGTCGGGGACGGCAATGCTTTCGGTGCCCTGGCTTATCCAGATGCGGATAACTTTGCCTTCTCTTACGACTGTTCCTGCCTGAGGCAGCTGTCTGATTATTGAACCTGCGGGTAAATCGGGTTGGTATTCTTCGCCTGCTTTTTTGATTGCAAGGTTTGCGCTTTCAAGAGTATCTAAAGCGGTGTAGACTGATTGCTTTGTTATATCGGGGACTTTAACTTCTTTTTTGCTGTGGACAAGCGCAGAAAAAGCCCAGTCAAAAGAAACAAAAGCTACCGCGCCCAGAAATAAAGCTATCAGGGCTAAAATTAAAGCGGATTTTAAAACCGACTTTAAAACTACGTTTTTATCTTCCAACAAAGACTCTATGTTTTTGTTTTTTGGCGCCATATCAATTAAAAACGACCGAACCCTCGCCCAACTTTCTCCCGTTGCAATAAGCCCATGCCGTCATGGTATTTTTGCCTGCGGGGCGCAGGGTTTCTATAAATAAAACATCCTTGTAACATTGTACAAAAAAGCCGACGCCTCTTTCAACGTAAACTATGCTGCCCGGTTTGCCCTGCTTTGCAATGGGCAAAGGTTTTAAAGAAGTTTTGAGCAGCTGCACCTGGCCGCCGTCGGGGGTATTTGCTTTGGCGTGGGCGGGCATTCCGCAGCTGAGGCCGCGTATAAGATTATGTATCTTTGCCGCGCTCATCTGCGCAAAGTTTAGCACCGTATCCTGTTTTTCTATCATCGGGGCAAGGCAAGGTTCGCCTTGTTGGGGAATTTTTATTATTTTCCCGCTTTCAACGTCTTTTATTACTCCGTTTAAAGTGCTGACTCCCGTTGCCAGAAGTTTTTCAAAAAGCGTATCGGCGTTATCCTGCGGCAGAATGTCAACGGGCGTTTGCGCGGCTATAAGGCCCGTATCAAGGCCTTCGTCAATCCAAAATGCGCTTATTCCGGTTTTTGTTTCCCCGTTAAACAATGCGTGTTGGACGGGCGCCGCGCCGCGGTATTTGGGCAAAATAGAAAAATGTATGTTTATTATCCCCAGTCTGATTGCTTCAAGCGCGGGCTTTCTGAAAATTTTTCCGTATGCCACGGCTATACCCAAATCTGCGTTTAGGGCGGCGATATCCGGCACTATATCTTTAAATTTTTCGGGTGAAACGGTTTTCAGGCCCAATTCAAGGGCGCGTTTTTTGACGGGGCAGGGTTTGATTTCAAGTCCGCGTCCGCTGGGCTTATCCGATTGGGTTACAACCAATATTATTTGGCTTATTTTATTGAGTTCTTCCAAAAAAGGAACGGCAACCGAAGGCGTGCCGAAGAAAATTGTTTTCAACATAAAAATATTTTAGCATTTAAAGGCCTTTGCTTTAAGGTTTTTCTTCCGCGGCAAACAAATTTGGCATAAAAAACCCCGCTTTTGCGCGGGGTTTAAAAATATCGGCTTTTAAATTTCTGTTACGTTTACAATTTCTCCAAAGTATATCGTATGATAATCACCCTGCGCATAACAGAGAGAATTTACGTTTTTTGCCAGAGCTTCAGGGTCCATATCCGTTTTGTAAACCGTTTTGCACTCGTAATGAATGCCCTTCATTTTAAGCGCGGGCGTTTTGATTTTTTTGCTTGGCAAAAGTTCAAAATTCATTGCTTTTATTTTGTCTATTTTCCTGCCTGATTTTGTGCCGCAGAAGGAAAGTTCCGCGTGCATATCGGCGTGCGGCACAGTAACCGTAAATTCGCCGTATTTTTCTATCAGTTCGTGCGTGTAGCGCGATTTGCGCACCATAACTATAAACGCCGGTTTTTGCCAAATGCGGCCCAAAGCGCCCCAGCCGATTGTCATAGTGTTAATTTTATCTCCGCCGCCGGTAGTTAAGAAAGCTCCTTTGCCTATTATTTCAAGCGTTTTTTGCGCATCTTCGTTATATTCCATAAAACCCCCGTGAGTCCTTTATTCTATTATAGTAAATCGCGCAAATTTGCTAAACTTATTGGTGCTAAAGCAGGGGGTTTTTATGAAGAAAATTTTATCGGTTTTTGCAGTTTGCTTATTTTTGTTTGCGTGCTCAAAGCCGCAGCCTAAGCCTCAGACGCCTGCGCCGCAAGCGCAGAAACAGGACGAAGTCAGGGCTGTTACGCCTATGACTGAAGATATTACCGCCGGTATTTCGGCTGCCGCGCTTTCGGAAAAAGACAAAGAAGATTTATCTTTGAGGCTTGAGCAGGGCGTTGCAGATCTGCATCAGTCTTATATTTCTGCTCTTAAAGGGATTTTGCAAAAGATTTATCCCGCAGATAAAGATTATCCGCAGGACGGTGAAGATTTTAAATATATATCAGCGCTTTCCGAAAAGATACTTAAGGATTACGGCGCAGATCTTGAATCGCTTGAAAACGAATTTGCCTTAAAGCTTGCCGCAGATTTAAAAAATGCTTCAAACGGCGCTCAGTTTAAAGATGCCGCGCGCAAAGACGAAACGGATTATTCGCTTAATGCGGGAGATTCCGGCAGCGGCTATGCTTCGGCTTTCGGGCTCATGGTTAATTTTTACGGTATAAAAGACCGCGCCGCTCAGATGTTGTCAAAAGACGCCGCGCAAAAAGGGCTTAACGCTCAAGACTTAATTGCCGCAGAACAAAATGATATGCGCCTTATGCTCCAGCCGGAGATTGATAAGATATACGGCATTTTGTCCGAGGGCCTGCATCATAAATATTCTGATGATTACGCGCAGGTAAAAGAGCGCGTTCAGGGTGAACTTGACGCCGAAAAATCCGCTTTTGAAGTTAAACTTCAAAACGTTATGACAAAATATTACGGCGAACTTTCCGCGCGTTATATGGCGCAGGAACTTTATAAAAAATATGACAAAGCAGCCGTTGATAAAGTGTTGCCTTATATAAAAGAAAATATGGCGGGCATAAGCGCGGAACCTTCGGAAAATATAAAACGCGCCAAATTGGATAAACTTTCAAAAGAACTGGAAGCGCGCTTGCAAAATTATCGGCTGAAATAAAAAAATTTATGCTTTCTCGTTGATAAACAGCTCCTAATTTGATAAATTCTATTTAAGTGGCCAAGATGAAAAAATTTTTTGCGCTCGTTTTTGCTTCTCTTATTATATCGGCTTGTTCAAAACCTCAGCTCCCTAAAACTGCGGAAGTTTCCACGGAAGCAAAATCAATTATGGTTAAGGCGTCTTCTTCTAAGCTTTCCGCCAATGATAAAAACAAAATAATGTCGGAAATTAACAACGGTATAAATACGCTTCACTACCGCTATGTCAACGCTTTAAAAAATATGACCGACCTTTCTTTGGCCAAAACCGATTCTTCTTTATACCCGCGCGACGGAGAAGACTATAAGTTTTTAAATTCTTTGTCGCAAACCGTTGCAAAGGATTATTCCGACGGTTTAAAATCTTTTGAAGAAGTATTCTCTTCCAAAATTTCGGCCGCTTTACAAAAAAACGATACCGGCGCAGAGGTTAAATCTCTTACAGAAGTTGAAGAAGCCGATTATTCCGCCCGCGCGGACGGTTGGGTCAAAGATTATGCTTCGGTATTTGATTCCCTTTTGAAATTTTACTCGCTTAAAGACCGCGAAGAAAAATACGTTTCCGAAGAAAACGCCAAAACAGGCGTTGCAATGGGCGCGTTTCTTAAGCCCTGGCAGGACGACCTGCGCAGGCTTATAGGAATGGAAACTAACAATTTATATATGGTGCGCGAAGAGGAATTGCAGCACAAGTTTTCGCCTGAATATAAAACTTTAAGAAGCCGCAGCGCGCTTGTGTTCAGGCAGCTTCAGGATAAGGCAATAAGAGAAATGCACGTTGTTTCTTTGGGTTATTTGCAGCAGGCGGCTTCTTCTTCTTTGCTTTCAGATTTGTATAAGAAATACGATTCTGCAAAAGTTGACGGGCAGGTTGTTGATATTAACCGCGAAATTGAAAAGATTTATCAAATATCTTACGACGGCAAACGTAATGCCGAACTTGCAAATTTTAAGGCGATTATAAATAATAAATTGAAGGCTTTCCCCGTCGGCGCAGCAGCAGCTTCAAGCACAGCTTCCGCCGCAGCGGCTCCTGCTCCTGCCGCACAACCGCTAAAAACGCCCGAGGCGGAAGACTCTTCTTCTGCCGAGTAGTATCTGTAAATAAAGTAAAGGTTTATCTTCCGGTAATCTTCAGAAAGAATTTTAATTTACACCAGCAGCTTTTTACTTGTATCCTGCTTATGACATTGCCTTTGTCAACGGGCAGCGGATTTATGCGGCCCGTATCGGCAAATTGCAAAGGATAAACGGAAGAAACTTTGTTTTTAATTTCTTCGTTTTCAAATCCGCGCGAATAAGGGTATGCAAATGCCGAAGGCTCAATGCCGTAATTTTTAAGACGGAATGCGCTTTCTGAAATCTGATTGTCGCGTTCTTCGGCGGGCAACGCGGACAGGTCTGCGTTTGTAAGCGTTTTTGAGCCGAAAGTTATAAGCCCGCTTTTGTTTAAAGATAATATTTCTTCTTCATTCATAATAGGCTGCCACGGACCTTTTTTAACGTCGTGCCAAAAGTTGCATTTGCCGATATATTGAACAGGCAAAAATACAAGGCAGGGGGCGTTTGCGGCGCCCAGAATCGGGAAAGCTTCCGAAAAGAAGTTTTTGTAACCGTTATCAAATGTTATCATCACTGATTTCTGCGGCAAATTGCCATCGGTAACCTGCGCCGCGCTTACAAAAGTAAATCCGTTCTTCTTCAGCTGCTCAAGTTGTTTTTGAAATTTTTTTGGTTTTATCCAAAGTCCTTTTTGCCTGCAGCCCGCGGGCGGAATGCCGACGTTATGATAAGTTAAAACCAAAAGCCCTTGTTTTTGTTCTTTGTAAAGCGGAAAAGCATAAAAAAACGCCGCCGCGGCAAGCAGCGCGCATATTATAAATATTGTCATTTATTCCTCTTGATATCCCAAAGTTTGGCATATTTTACGACGGGGTAAAAAGAAGAAAACAGAGCCCATAAAAAGCCCTGTAATCCGTCTAAAAAGCCAAGCCTGAAAAAGTAAATTTTTATAAATTCAAACGGCTGGCGCAGCAGCTGGACGGGGTTAAATTTTTTGCCTTTTTCCGCCATTGTCAGCGCTGCAAGAGAAGTATAATTGTTAAATTTGTCAAAATACTGTTTTATGCTCGTGTAGGTGTTGTGCATAAAGCAATTTTCAAGCGCGGCGGTTTGGCCTTCAACCTTAAGAGTTTCGTGCACGCGTCCGCCTTCGTACTTTGCGGCGGAAGTTTTTACAAGACGCAGGCACAGCTCTTTTGCCATGCCGCTGTATTTCATTTTGCGCCCTAAAAATACCGATGAGCGCTTGAGATAAAATCCGTTTTCTTTGACGGCGGAAGTAAGCAATTTTTTTATTTCTGCCGCAAGTTTAGGCGTAAGATATTCGTCCGCGTCAAGGTTCAAAGCCCAAGGTTTTGTTACCTTGCTTAAGGCAAAGTTTTTTTGCTCCGTGAATGAGAAAAAATCTTTAAAATATATTTGCGCGCCGAAGGATTTGGCTATTTCAACGGTTTTATCCGAAGAGTTACTGTCAACGACAATTATTTCGTCGGCGATATCTTTTATGCTTTCAAGACAGGTTTTTATATTTGCTTCTTCCTGCTTAGTTATCAAAAAAACCGAAAGTTCCGCTTTCATCGACAGTCCTCTTCTTTTGCTTTAAAATCTCTTCAATCATCTTATCAAAAACTTCTTCGGTTTGGGCTACCGATATGCCGCGCATACAATATTCAAGGCATTCTTTGCCGCGGCACTTTTTGCATTTGGCGCGCGCGGGTTCAAGTATGCAGGCTGTGCCCGGGTAAGGTTTTATAAGTTCGGAAGATTCCAACGCAGGATAAAATGTTATGGTTTTTTTGCCTAAAGCCGCGGCTATATGCGAAGGAGCGGAATAGTTTGAAATTACGATATCCGCCCTGTTAATTATGCTTATAAAATTTATCAAAGGCAGAGGTTCGCGCAAGATATAAGGTTTGCGTATGGAACGCCAATAAATTTCGTTGGCGGTGGAAACTTCGCTTCTTCCGTTGCATATCAAAACTACCTTAACGGTAGGATATTTGACGGCGATATTATCTATCAGCGTGGCGTAATTTTGCTTGGGCCAATTGAGATGCGTTTTTGGTGATCCCGGGTTTATGCACACAACTTTATCAGAGGGCAATATTCCCGCGTCGGAAAGGTATTTTTTGGCCCATTCGTTTTCTTTTTTTGATACGTATAAAACGGGTGTTGCCGGGAAAGAGAATACAAAAAGCGGCTTTAAAAGTTCAAGATTGATATTTACTTTATGCGAGCCGTGCGGCAAATCTATTTTGACGGGGTCCGTCATAAGGCTGTCGGTCAGCACATTTTGCGCGGCTATGCGCTTTTTGACTTTTGCAAGGAATAAGGCTAAAGCGTATTTTAAGGATTTATTGCAAAGTATTGCCAAATCAAAGTCGCCTGCTTTTATCTTTTTTACCAACGGTAAAAACGCCGAAGGGGGGAAAGTTTCTTTTACGCAGGGGTTATTTTTGAGTATATCCGCCTTATCTGTCAGAACCGTGATGTCGGCTTCGGGAAAGTTACGTTTTAAGACGCACAGTTGGGGCGTTGCAGCTAAGACTTCCGCCACTGTGCCCGTTGAGATGAGCAGGATATTTTTCACGTTTATATTTTAGCATTTAAGTTTGATATTCCCAAATATCAAAAATTTTGCTAGATTAAAAACAAGGGAGACTGTATGAGAAACGTAATTCTATTTTTAAGTATCCTGTTTCTGACGGCCTGTTCTTTGCCGCTTAAAAAGACTTCCAACGACTATCTTGCCCGCGGCCAAATGTATTACAAAACAGGCAAATATAAAAAAGCTCTCAACGATTTTAATAAAGCCATAGAAAAAGATAATTATAATATGGAGGCTTATGCCTCCCGCGGCGTTTTGTTATTTGATTTAAAACAATATCACACTGCTCTTTCGGACTTTGGGATAGTTTTGCGTTCTGACCCTAACAGTTCAGAGGCTTATTCCGCCATCGGCGCGGCTTTGGCTGCGCAGGGCAGATATAATGAGGCAAGAGAAAGCCTGATGAAAGCTTTGGAATTGAATCCTTCTAACGTTGAAGCTATATGTTCCCTGGGCGGGATATATTATTCCACCGGGGTTTATAAAGCGGCCGTAGAAGAGTATACGAAAGCAATAAACTTAAGGCCTGCGCCGCAGATTTATTTTGAACGCGGCGTCGCTTACAAAGCATACGGGAAAAATGACGAGGCCGAGGCTGATTATAAAGCGGCGGGAGTTAAATTTGATCAGCCGCAAACTGAAGGCGTCGGGAAGGCGGAACAGAAATAATGACAGGCTTCACTTACTTTAGCGGGTTCTTTTCTTAAAGAGCCCGCTTTATTTTGTCCTAATAAGACCAATCAAAATTTTTAGGGGTTAATAATATTTTCCTTATATAATATTTTTTCGCGGGTTAAGTTTTTGCCTCATCTGCGCCCGCAATTGCTCTTTTTCGGGCGGGCGGCAACTCGCTTAAAATTGCACAGGCTTAAGGTAACAAATCCGTAATTTCTCGCTCGGACAAGACCGCCCTGTAAATCCCTTCAAAAGAGTAATTGCGACTGCGGCGCGAAATCGGCAAGAAACTCAGCCCGCAGGTAGTTTTACGGCAACAGCAAAAGCATAAAGGTATAAACCATTTTTATAAATTATTTTTTGCTGTTAAGTTTTACGGCAGAAACAAGTTATATAAAACTCACTTCCGCGTCGCCGCAGGAGGCGCTTTCAATCCCGCGCGTATAAAGTGCATATCTTAGGGCGTCAAGCGCATGGTCGTTGAATTTGACAGGATCTTCAAGCACATTGCCGTTCAAATCGGTTTTCCAGCAATAATTTTGTATCTCCTTTATAAGGTTTACCGATGTTTTTGTTATAAATAATTTTGCCGCTTTTACGGCCATTATTCCGTTTGAAACGGCTTTGTCTGCGGGTTTTATGTTGAATCCCGCGCGCGCTATCTGCGCAATTCTGTCAGGTTCGGCCGCGTCGGCATAAATTGTTTGCGTACGCTCCTGCGGAGAAATTATTTGCACTAATTTTTCCGTCAGGTCCTGCGTCGTCAGACCCGTTTGGTATAAATATTCCGCCGCGGTAAAAATATTGTCTTTTATGCAAATTCTTACAAGAGCGCTTGGGTTGTTGAACCCGAAATCCAGACCCCATATTACGTCTTGCGGATTTTGCGGCTCTTCCTGCGCATATTGCCAGTTCTTGTAGATTATTTTATCGCTGCTGCCCCATTGCCCCAGAGCAAAAACATTGTAGGCGTTTGTGTCGTAATCTTTCAGCGACAGAAGCGTGTTTACGTATTCATTTGAAAGGAACGGATTATCTTTATAGCTGCTGTGAATTACTTCTACATCTTTCCGCCCCAATAGATTTTTGGCTATCCAGCAGTTCGCGTCCGTCGGGTTCAGCGTAAGATAAATTCTGTTTCCGCCTTTTGCCGCGGGGGCCGAAAGGCGCGTGAGCAGGACAAGATAATCGTTATATGCAAATTCGGTTGCTTCTTCCATCCATATATAATTGAACTCGGAAGATTTTATTTTCTCCGGGTCATCAAGAGAAAAAAATTGCAGCCTGCTGCCGTTGAGAATGTAATAATGTTCGCTGCGGTTGTGGCAAGAGGGTTTATAAAGCCCGTATTTGCCCAGCAAATCGGTTATAAGACGGTAATTTGTCATTTTTAACGCAGGCATAGTCTTGCGCGTGATGCCTATGTTTAAGCCTTTCTCGTTGAGGGCTTTCATTATCAGAAATTGCGCCGTGGCGTAGCTTTTTCCCGACCTTGCCCCGCCTACGTTAACAAGAGTTGTCGCCGCCGCGCTCATAATTCTTTTAAAAATTATGCTTACTTTGACGTCAATCTTCTTGGACATAAACTATTTTGGCGGGGGATTGTTCTTCCGTCTTGGGTTCTTTTTTGGTTTTATTGTATTTCTTGGGCAGGCGGTTTATCAGAGAAAATGACAAAATGCCTGCGGCTTTTGATTTAAGAGCCGTATCAAGAAGGGCCATTTCAAGCTTCATATTGATGATTTTATCAAACGACTTTAAGAAGGTTTTATCTTTTATCAAAAAACTGCAAAGCAGACTTTTGGGCATAGAGCAGGCTTTAAGAGCGTCGGAAAGACTTTCTGATTCTTCAAGCGACTGCAAAAATTGTTGTTTTATTGTTGTATCTTTATCGGATTTCATAAGAGAGTTATGCGGGTTTAAAACGGCTCTCTCTTTATTAAAATATAGCAAATTACGACGTGGCAGGCAATAATAAATATTAAAAGTATATTAAAAGACAATAAAAACCCCGCTTTTTGAGCGGGGTTTTAAAAATCTTACTTTTTTACTTTTTTGCGGACTTTTCAGAATTTGCGCAGACGGCATCGGCGCAGCGTTTGGGCGTATAAGAAGAAGGTTCAAGCGAGTAAATTGACAAGGCCTCAACCGACATAAGCAAAACTTTGCCGTTTTGCGCTTCTTTACCTTTTTTAATTGCGCTTACGGTCAAGAAAACGTCAACCGGCGCATGAGGATCTGAAGGAGCTTTAATTTTTGCGGTTTCCATATTGAACTCAAGCGAATCAAACTTGCCGTTTTTTACAGCTTTATACATTATGTCGCCGTACTTTGAGTTTTTGGCGGGTTCAACATAGAAAGTTACGTCTAACATACCCTTTTTTAAAGTTACCTGTTTACCGCCTGAAAGCTGTTCTTTTGAAAAAGAACCTTCCAGAACGACCCCCGTGAGATACTGCGCTTTTTGCTGTTTTTCGCTTATTTGTTTTGCGCTTTCAAGCTTTTCCGTTATTTTCTTGGCTTCATCTGTGTTGGGCACGAAAGGCTCAAAGGCAAAAACGTTTGCCGCGGCAAACAGCGAAATCAAAATTATGGACAATACGTTTTTCATTTACTGATTCTCCCTTTCGGTACTTCAATATAATAGATTGTAGAGTATTGCTAAAGCGTTTTCAAGAGAATTTAGTCCTATTCGGTTATAGGTCCTTTGGACGCAAACGGACTTTTGCGGTGTCCGTTTGCGCCTTTCAACGGCAGGTTTAGTCTTTTCTCAGGCTTCTTGTAAGGGCTTCTATTTCTTTTTTTATCTGTTCCTCTTTGCTTTTGCCTTCGTCGGCGGTTTCATCTTCAGCAGAGGGCCCTGCAAGACTGTTGGGGTCTGCTGGGACGGCTACAAGGCTGATTTCAAAGATTTCCGCAAGCGTAAGATGTTCCGGATTTGCGGGATCTTCATAGTGAAATCTGCCCGCTATGCTTATTCCCTTTGCATGGCCTTCTGTATATATTTGCCTTGCGTGCGCGACAGTGGGGTGGTTTGAGGCCGAAAAAAGAGCCTTAAAATACAGACCTTTTTGGTCTTCATAAATTTCCGTTACCGAGCCCGCAAGATGGTCTATTCTGTTTACGTGGTCAATGAGAAGGACGGGATTCTTTTTGAATTCGCTGAGCTCATATACATAGTCTCTTTTAGCTAGATATACGGTCGGGACGTCCCCGTATCTGTCCGGTGCGTTTTTTGTATTGGCGTAACCTTCTATAAAGGTTAAATTGCCCTGCTGTTTTATACAACTTTGCGCAAGCGGCAATATTTTAAGCGCGGGCGCGGCAAAGCTGCCTTTGGTTTTGTGTTCTGTAATCATTTTAAAGTTCCTTTTGTTTTTGTCTTAGGCAGGCCGAAAGGCAAACCCAAAGCTTGGGCGATTTCCGTTTTGGAGTATCCCATTTCAAAGTATATTTTTGCGGCCTGAGCGCGCTGCGTTTCGTCTTCTTTTAAGACGGAAATATTGCTGACGTCTTTATCAAAATAAAGCGTACGGGAAGGGTCAAAATCAGGAAGCAAAAATTCCGTTAAAGTTTCAAGCATAAGCGTTTGCTTGGGGTGGACGCAATTCTGCCAGAAAATTCTTTGCTGTTCTTTTGTATTGAATTGGGGCGCGTTTTCAAACACGCCCACAAGTGCTGGCGGCACGTGGAAAATTGCCAAAATTGTATCGCGGCTGTTTTTTATGCCTGATATAAAATCCATATCCCGCTGGCTTAAGGAAGTGTTTTGCCATTTAAGACCGCCTTCAAGCAGGGCCACTTTGTGCGCCTTGGCGGCGGATTGGTATTTTTCGTTCCAGGCTTTTATAATGCGGTTTCTTGCCGCGTCGTCTAATTTTGACTCCGTGTAAAGAATGCCCGAAAGTGTGCCCGCGTTTTCAAAGAAAGCGTTATTGAATGCTTCGGCTTTATCAAGGCTTTCAACGCTCCGCCTTGCGGCCGCAAGAGGCGATAAACCGTAGAAAAAATCAAACGGGTTGAAATATTTAAAGTGAATAACGTCCGAAGCTTTATAATATGCGGTTTTTGCTCCCGCGCGGTATTTATAACCCTCAACGGGCGCGGCCGAAGTTTTGCCGGGGATAATTTCTACAAGTTGGCTGAGCAGCGGGAAAAGTTCCTGCGGCGTGCCGTCCTGCCTTATGGAATCTTTGAGCACAAAGGCGTTGCCCGTCAGCTCAAGGCTGGCTATAATCCACTGGCGAAGAGAACGTCCGCTCATAAATCTGTTCGGGCGGTAAAGCAGGTTAAGCGCGGGGTGGCTTTGTATTATTTCGCCTTGTTCGTTTTTCAGGACGAAGTCCGCCGCGGCGGCGGTTTCCGCTATCACGTTAACGCAGGCGTAAACCCAGGCTTTATTGCCGTAAGCTTCAACATATGGCGCATAATTGTGCCCCTGCGGGGACGGAAGTTTGCCTTCCGTAAGGTATTGGGAAGTCAACTCTTCCAAAGACGTAAACGGCGTTCCTTTTGAAGCGCCGCTTTTTATGGTTTTGTTAAGGATTTTTTCTATCAGGTTCATTTTTGGCTTATCGGGCCGCGGGACAATAAAAAAAGCCCGTCGGCCTTATCGGCTGACAAGCTCTCTCAACAATTTCAATATATCACATTTTAAGGGCCGAAGTCAAAGTTTGAGAGGAGAAAAAACGGATATTTGCAAATATCGCGGGTTTAAAAAGAATGCTTATTTTTGCATAATTTTGCATTGGAAAAGTTAATTGTATTTTTACTTCATAGAAACTTTTCCTTGCTGATTATTTTAAAACTCACAGTCGTAAAAATTACTTTTGGGGCTTCCGCGGCAGCAACTCAAAAAAATAACAACAACGTTTTGAAACTAACTGTTATTTTTTCTCAGACAATCTGCCGCTTTGGACACGTCTAAAAAGTAATTTTAGACACTCCGAAATCGTTCAAAATAAGCAGCAAATGGGTGTTCCGCGGCACAAAAAAACTAAGAGAAAAAGAACATTCAAATAGTTTGAAAGTAAAGTGAGCTTAGACGAATAAATTTAGTAGAATAAAAACGAACTTACTTAAGGAGATTTTTTATGCTCGTTCCAACTATTATAGAGAAAAATATAGGTTACGACATATTTTCCCGCCTGCTTAAAGACAGAATTATCTTTGTCGGCGGAAGAGAAGGGGAAGTAAGCACCGAAATTGCAAATATGATTATTGCCCAGCTTTTGTATCTTGACGCCGAGGATCCTGCAAAGGAAATCAACCTTTATATCAATTCCCCCGGCGGATTGGTAACTGCGGGCCTTGCAATTTACGATACTATGCAATTTATAAAAGCCCCGATAACCACAATATGTATGGGGCAGGCAATGAGCTTCGGCGCGGTGCTTTTAGCCGCAGGCTCTAAGGGCAAAAGATATGCTTTGCCGCATTCCAGAATAATGATTCACCAGCCGCTTATTTGGGGCGGGGGGATTTCCGGCCAGGTTACGGATATTGAAATAGAATCAAAGGAATTGCGTGAAAATAAAGAGCATCTTTTGGATATTCTTGCGCATCATACCGGACAGAATAAAGAAAAAATCCGCCGAGACAGCGAACGTAACTATTATATGTCCGCCCAAGAGGCAAAAGAGTACGGTATTATTGACGAGGTTCTGGAGCTTAAAAAATAAGCTCTCGGAACACGGGTTTTGAACTTGTTTTATAACGTGCGGGGTTATTTGCCCCGCACGTTTTTTATTTATCAAGGTAATTCCTTATTTTTATTGCTGATTATTCCTGTCTAATAATGTTTTTTGTATTTTGCGTTTTATGCCGCATCGTCTCATAAAATCATATTTTTGCTTACGCGGCTTAACTTGTATAAAATCTTTTTTATCTCTTATATTTTTACTTCATCGTCATATAAAATTTAACTTTTGTTTCCCAAATCAGTAAAAATATAAAGAGACGTGAGTGTTTTACGGCAAAACAAAGCGGAAACGCTTTGAAATCGTTTAAAATAAGCAGCAATTGGGTGATTTACGACATTGCAAAAACAAAACAGAAACGCTACCGCGGTATATTTGAAGTTCTGTGCCCTGGTAAAATTGTTACTGCTCCAAAATACTACAAGGCAAACGCGTTAATATAAGACACTGCAAAAGCTGGAATATCTTGCGCTGCCAAAAGCGTAATGAACAAATACATATAACTGCGCTCAATGCATAATATAAAGATTTATGAAACGTGCACCGGATTCCATAAAAGGCGCAAAAAATTGCCCAAATATCTTAAAAATGCCTACTTTGCCCCTATACTTGTATACCCTCAAAAAGCATTTAGGGCCTTTTTGGACAGCTATAATTTCCTGTAATGTTAGTAAAAATAAACAATTCTATACCAAAATATTAAAATTTATCCTTAGTTATGCCTATGTTATAATCAATATAATATATTTGTTGGTATTATTTTAATTCCAATAAATAAAAATGAATTTTAATAATTA
>Ga0183101_1000472_pt2 | contig 46160 bp, 50 predicted proteins | sample Biomet3_FD_127790 | JGI IMG/M metagenome (GOLD analysis project Ga0183101, IMG submission 127790) | Microbial communities from bioreactor (seeded with sewage sludge) at LBNL, California, USA - Biofuel metagenome 3 | ecosystem: Engineered > Bioreactor > Anaerobic > Unclassified ... | reverse complement strand
AATGGTTGATTGTATATTATTGTAGAGGAGGAGTATGAATGCAAATAGTAGTATTCAAACTAGGAGAAGAACATTTTGCAGTAGAAACAGATAGAGTCCAAAGTATCAATGATACTATGGGGATTACAAAAGTTCCTAAGGCTCCGAGTTATATTAAAGGATTAATAAATTTACGTGGGAGCATTAAATCTCTTGTTGACATAAATTTATTACTTGATGTAACTCCTGGGAAAGAACAAAATAATATAATTATTTTAACAGTAGAAGATGAAGAAATCGGAATATCAGTGGATGAGGTTGAAGAAGTTTTAGATATAGATGAGAAAAATATACAAAAAATAGAAAAAGATGCAGGTAAAGCACAGCCTTATATTAAAGGTATATTAAATTATGATGAAAAACTTCTTACAATAATAGATATCGACAAATTATTAAATTAGTTTATTGAAATGAGGGAAAAATATGGCAGATGTCTTATCGCAAAGTGAAATAGATGCCTTATTATCTGCCTTATCTACAGGTGAAATAGAGTCAGAAGATGTTGGTAAAGATGAAGAAAAACATAAAGTTAAGGTTTATGATTTTAGGAGTCCTCAAAAATTTTCAAAAGAGCATATAAGGACACTTGAATTAGTTCATGATAATTATGCGAGAATTATTTCCAACTACTTAACAGGTCAAACTAGGCAAAATGTTAAGGTGAAGATAGAATCTGTAGAGCAGATAACATATGAGGAATTTATTCACTCTGTGCAAAACCCTACCATTATTACAATATTTAAAATGGCTCCATTATCAGGGACAATAATATTCGAAACTAATCCTCAATTTTCTCTTCAAGTAATAGATGTTTTACTTGGGGGAAAGGGAAATAGAAAAGCTGAAACAAAAGAATTTACAGATATAGACAAGAATATAATGCGACAAGTAACTACCGGAATGATAAGCAATTTAAAGTTAGCATGGGATTCGGTAATAGAAGTTGAGCCAGAAGTAGAAGCAATTGAAACTAATCCGGCAATCAATCAAACACTAGCACCTAATGATCCTGTGGCATTAATAACATTTTCAGTAGAAATGAATAAGAGAAGCACATTTATTAATATGTGTCTTCCTTATTTAAGCGTAGAGAAAATACTAGATAAATTAGTAGTACAATATGCATTTAAGAATGATAATGAGGCTTCGATGGCTGAATCGAGAGAAAAAATAGAAAAAGGAATCAATAAAGTTGATGTTGAAATTATAGCGGAGCTTGGAACTGCTAATATAACAGTAGATGATTTCTTGAAACTAACAGTAGGTGATGTAATTAAACTTGATAATAAGAGTTCATCACCAATAAAAGTATATGTAGGTAATGAAGAATGTTATTATGCTAAGCCGGGTGTAGTAGGAAAAAATGCAGGTGTTATGATTTTAGATATAACGGATAAGGAAGTGAATGGGTATGAGCAATAACTTTTTATCACAAGAAGAAATAAATGCTTTATTAGCAGGTGAAGATTTATCTTCTACTGAGGCTGAAAGTGCAGATACGTCAACTGATAGTAATAAAATAGATACAGAAGTTATAACTGATATTGATAAGGATCTGCTTGGAGAGATTGGAAATATTTCTATGGGATCAGCTTCGACTGCCTTATATCAGCTTATAAATCAACAGGTTAACATAACTACCCCAGTAGTTAGTGTAACTACCTTGAAGGAAATAAAAGAAGGCTTTGAAACACCGAATATTGTATTAGATATTGAATATGTAGCAGGAATAATAGGAAGAAATATTTTAATCATAAAGACGTTAGATGGCTTAGTTATATCTAATCTTATGATGGGCGGAGATGGAAATGTAACTGAGATTCATGATTTATCTGAAATAGAGATTAGTGCAGTTTCAGAAGCTATGAATCAAATGATAGGTTCTGCAGCTACATCTATGGCTACTATGTTTGGAAGAAAAGTTGATATATCACCACCGACAGCTAAAGTTGTAGTTGATGGATCTATACCGATTTCTGATGCAATACCAGAAGATCAACCAATAGTGAGAGTATCATTTAGAATGACTATTGGAGATATTGTAGATAGTAATATAATGCAAATATTTCCAATAGAGACAGCTAAAAATATTGTTGCGATAATGACTGGAGAAGATAAGGCAAAAGAAGTGACAGCATCAGAACCAGCAAAAGACAATAAAAAAGATACAATTGTAAATAAAGAAATATACGAACAGCCAGTGCCTGTTCAACAGCAGCCACAACAACAATATCAACCAGAACCTCAATATCAGCAGCAATATCAACAACCACAATATGAGCAGCCAAGAATGCAACAGCCGGTAGAAGTTCATGCAGCAACGTTTGAACCGTTAGTACCGCAAAATAGCGTTCCGCCAATAAAGAATATTGATTTAATATTAGATGTTCCTTTAGATATATCAGTAGTTCTAGGAAGAACAAAGAAAAGTATACAGGATATCTTAAATCTAGGAACAGGTTCATTAATAGAGTTAGATAAACTTGCAGAAGAACCAGTTGAAATATTAGTTAATGGAAAACAAATAGCTTTAGGTGAAGTTGTTGTAGTTGATGAAAACTTTGGAATAAGAATAACCAATATAGTAAGTAGTGTTGAAAGAATAAAGAGATTAAAATAAAAACTCCCGAGAGGGAGTTTTTATTTTTGGATATAGATAAACATTATTAAATTTAGAATTATGTGATAATACGCCGAAAGAAGAAACATTGTTATTTCACAGGACTATGAAAATTTCGCTGAAAGTGCTAAATTACAGATTGCACCACTAATGCTTGCTCCCAATTTTATTGTGACAAGCATTAGTGGAACAACCTACAATTAAGAACTTTTTACAGCTCATTTTCAAATGCCTGCTGCATAAAAATGTTTCTGCTTTCTAGTTGAAATATATTTTACAATATAAATCTATCCTATAATTGGTTTATCTACATCACTTTGAAAATTAAACATATGAAGTAAAATTGCCAAAATCCAATACACTTGTATTCCTCAGGAATATGAAAATTTTGATGGGTGATTCTAAGATCACAAGTTGCATCCAAGATGCTAGCATCAAAGGCGAGCGCTCACAGAGAAATCTCGAAGAACGAAATGTAAAATTTCGATTCTCACTTTTTGAACTAGCATACTTGGAATAGTCTAAAGGAAACTCGATTCACTTCGTTCGCTGAGTAATTTCAATTGGCCAAATCATAGATTTGGAATTTCAATTAAGAATCAGAGCCATCAAATTCCTAATGAAACATTCCATAAAAGCATAATTCTTATTTCTAGTTAGAATGTATTTCGCAGTATAAATCTATCCTATAATTGGTTTATCTACATCACTTTGAAAACTAAACATATGAGGTAAAATTGCCAAAATCTAATACACTTGTATTCCTCAGGAATATGAAAATTTTGATGGGAGGTTCTAATTAAGGCAAATCTGTAATTTGGGCATTTATATATATGTTACAATTCACCATGCACATTTCACAATTAAGGTTAAAATTCTTGGAATATTTTTGAAGTATGATGAGGATTATTTTTGCAACATATACATTAAAAATAATAGTAGAACTAATATAAAATTATGATATAATTAATTTACTTACTAATAAATATGTGAGGTGAGAAAGTGGAAGATAAAGTTTTAGATATCCTTGAAAGGCTTGAATTAAGATTTACATCAATGGAAAATAAGATTGATGGAATAGAAACTAAAATTAGTGGAATCGAAGAAGATGTTAAAGTACTTAAACAAGATGTTAAAGAGCTTAAAGAAGGTCAAGAAAGAATTGAGAGAAGATTAGAATCTGTACATGAACAAGCAGAAAGAACAGCAGAAGACGTAACTAGTATAAAGAAAGATATCAATAATGTTGAAATGATAACATCTAAAAATTGGTATGATATAGCTAAAATAAAAGCAATTAAATAATAATGTGAGTTGAAAAGTTTAATATTCGCTTAGTGTTATATAGCACTAAGCTTTTTTTGCGTCTAAATAATTACGCATAACTTAGTTAGAAAACTATAATTTAATAAAAAAATTTTGTTAGAACCCTTTATATATTTCTTTTTTTGCATATATATTAATTAGAGGGATAAATATACACTTATAAAAAGAGCAGCTATGCTGCAATACGGAACATTTCCACAATACGGAACTTTTTTGAGTGTAAGAGCACTTTTGTAAATTTGATTTGTTAACATATAAATATGCACCGATAAAAAGAGCAGCTATGCACTACTGAAAAGAGCAGCTATGCTGCAATACGGAACATTTCTGCAATACGGAACATTTCTGCAATACGGAACATTTCTACAACACGGAACTTTTTAGGTGTAAGAAAACTTTTGTGAATTAATTTATTAATATATATGAAAGGGATTGATGAATATGAGAGAAAGAAGATACGCACATTGAAAAGAGCAGCTATGCTGCATATAAGAACATTTTTGTGAATTAACTTGTTGGTATATAAATATGAAGGGAAATGATGAGTATGAAAGAGAGAAGATATGTGAGATTCAGAGTTGATATGTATGAGGATACAAAATTTAAAATAATAGATAGGATGCTTAATAGAGATCTTATTCACTATGTTTGGAATAGGGTCGTTGTTTTAGCTGGAAAGGTAAATCAAGAAGGAGAACTATACATGTCAAGAAATATTCCATACACAGTTGAGACTTTATCAATAGAATTTAATAGAGAGATCAGTGAAGTAAAGGCTGCATTAGATGTTCTAATGAATTTAGAAATGATTGAAATCGTAGATAATAATATATACAAGGTGAAAAATTTCGTAAAGCATCAAAATATCAAAGTTAAAGAAAAAACTGAAAGTGTGAAAAAAGATAGTGAGATTGACCATTCGAAAAGTAGTAAAATAGAAGCTATTGAGGAGGATTTGAAAAATATAAATGGTATTGAAATAGAAAGCAATAGTGAAATTGCGGAAAGCTTAAGAAATAGTAAAATAGATATTGAAACTCCAGAAAGTTTAAATAAGGGTATAATGTTTAAAGAAGAAAAGGTTGATGCTTATAATGGAGTTAATAATGAAAATAATATAAGAACAAACCAAGATAAAGACGAGAAAAATAATATTAGCCAACATAACAATTCTCCTGTATTTTTAGAACTGAAGAAAAGTCAAAATACAGATAAAAAGAATAAAAGAGCAAGGAAGAAGAAAATTAGAGATGATATCGTTGAAACTAATGAAAATGATGAATTCAGTAATGTAGCTGAAGAAGAAAAAGAGATATTCTGTTGGTTGACTGAAGAAGAGATGATTCCTGAGGAGGGAGAAAAAGTAATATTGGAAATGTCATTTTAATTAGTGAAAATTCCTATAATCATATATAATTAAATTAATGAAAAGCAAAAATATACACTTATAAAAAAAGCACGTTAGTGCAATAAAGAACTTTTACTTATAAAAAAAGCACGTTAGTGCAATAAAGAACTTTTACTTATAAAAAAAGCACGTTAGTGCAATAAAGAACTTCTGTAAGAATTTCAGCAGTAATTGTGCATTGCAACATATATAGATTATAAAAAAGGAAGTGAATTAAGTGAAACTCATTATATATCATGGAAGTACCGAAATAATAAATAGTCCTAAACATAGTGGTGGAAGAGAATTTAGTGATTTTGGATTGGGTTTTTATGTAACGACTAACATAGAAATGGCAAAAAGCTGGGCGAGCCGTAGAAGAGGAAAACCAGCATATGTAAATAAATATATGTTAGACACAGAAGGATTAGCATCATTAACATTTGATTTAGATATACACTGGTTATTATTTATAGCCTTTAATAGAGGATTAATAATAAACGAAGAAATTAAAACAATATTAGTTGATAAATATAAAAATATAGATGATTATGATGTCATAATTGGGCCAACAGCAGATGATAGGATGTTTGATACCTTAAGCTTATTTTTTAGTAATAGTATAACCTTAGATCATTGCCTAAAAGCTTTAAATTCAATGAACTTAGATATACAATATAATATAAAAAGCAGTAAAGGAATAAGTTCCACATCATTTTCTAATTATATAGAACTGGATGATATGGAAAAGGATTATTATGCTAATGAAGTAAAAGAAAAAAAGAATATTATGAATAAGAAAATGATATTTATAAGACAAAAATACGGAAAGTCTGGAAGGTTCTTTGATGAGTTACAGGGAGATGATTTAAATGGATGAGCAGGTAATGGCTTGTAGGCACTTAGCACAGTTTTTTCAATTATCAATAGAGTATAATATGGATGAGATAGATTTTACTTTAAAAGCATTAAATAGTGAATATAAAGAGGGAATAGAAATATTTCAGCCACAATGGTATTCTCAAAGCCAATATTACTATTTTGATGAGTTTAGGGAAGAAAATATAGTTAAAAGTAGATTTTATGAAAAAGATGAACTAGAGTATGAAAAGGAAAGAATGTATTGGTTAGGATATTGCCTTCAAGCATGGAGTAATAGGGCTAATTTATCTGGAAAGGAAATTAGTAAACTATTAGGAAAAGAGGGAGTTGAGCATCTGATTAGAAATTATAAAATATATCACACAGTTGATCCTATTTATGTTTTTGAAGATTGTAAGGATTGTTTAAATATATAAAAATAAATAGTTGTTTCATAGAAAATAGAAATAGACAAATACCAATATATCTTTTTGAAATATATAAATTTCATATAGGAGAACGAGTTTTGAGCCGTGTTGATAAGGTGGCGTTAGATGTGAAGCCTTATGTTTAGCATATGAAAAATAAGAGTATAATTATGAATAACATCTTGATTTAATAAAGAAAGAATAATGATATATGAAAATTAGTGAATTAGTTTTAAATAATATAAAGTGTTTTGAAAATCTTACATTTTCATTTATTAACAAAAATACTTCTAAACCTAATAATGTTATAGTTATAGTTGGAGAGAATGGGGCAGGTAAAACTACGTTGTTGAAGAGTATCGCTAGCTGTATATCTACTAATAACTCTGTATATGTCGGAGAACAAATAAATGATAAGGATATAACTAAGGGAAAAGACTATGGTCACATAAAAGTTAAACCTTTTTTCGCAGAAGAAGAAAAAAACTTTATTAAGTTATATGATGATAATGATATAGAGAAGAAAGTATTTAATCTAATTCATTATCGCCTTCATTTTATGCAGACAATTTAAATTTAAATGACAGGTTTAGATATATAAAACAGTGGATTGTTAATGTTGATTATGGCATCAAGTAGATTGTAATATAAAATATAATTGAAATATTAAAATATAAAAGGTAGGTGGTTTAAATGAGAAAAACTATACAAATAGGAACGTCTGATTTTAAAGAATTAATAGAGGAAAACAATTATTTCGTAGATAAAAGCTTACTAATAAAAGAATTCATGGAAAATGGAGCAAAGATTATTTTAACTCCAAGGCCAAGACGCTTTGGTAAAACTTTAAATTTAAGTATGCTTAGATATTTTTTTGATATAAGAACTAAGAATGAAACCAAAGATTTGTTTAAGGGCCTAAAAATAGAAAATGAAAAAGAAATAATGAAGCTTCAAGGAGAATATCCAGTAATTTTTATTACATTTAAAAACCAAAAACATATTTCCTATGTTAGTTTTGAAGATGGCATTAAGGTATTATTGTCAGATTTATATAAAGAGCATGAGTACTTATTATATAGTGATAAACTATCAAAATTTGAGAAAAGTGATTTTGAAGAAATAATTTTAAGAAAAGCTTCAATAGGGATTTTATCAAATGGAATAAGTAATTTGATGATGTATATGAATAAACATTATGGAAAAAAAGTAATGTTATTTATAGATGAATATGATGTACCAATCCAAGAAGGATATATACGCGGGTACTATAATGATATGATAGTACTAATAAGAAATTTATTGACCTCTTCACTTAAAGATAATCCATATGTTGAAAAATCATTAATAACAGGAATACTTAGAGTTGCAAAAGAAAGTATTTTTTCAGGTTTAAATAATTTGGAAGTAAATACTCTTTTAAGAAAAAGTTTTAATGATAAGTTTGGCTTTACTGAAAATGAAATTAAAGAATTAGTAAGTTATTATAAGTATGAAAATGATATGCAAAATATAAAAAATTGGTATAATGGATATATTTTTGGTGGAGAAGTAATATATAATCCCTGGTCTGTTTTAAATTATTTAAAAAATGCCAGAGAAGGCTTTATGCCCTATTGGATTAATAGCAGCAGCAATGATCTCATTAAAAGATTATTAATTAAAGGTGATAATAATATAAAGCTTGAACTTGAAGAACTTATAGAAGGAAATTCAATAAATAAAAAAATTGATGATACCATAGTAATGGCAGAAGTTGAGGATTCAAATGAGAATATCTGGAGCTTCTTATTAATGAGTGGATATTTAAAAGCAGTAAAAACTGAAAATATAGAAGGAGTTTTAAATTGTGAGCTTAAAATTCCAAATAAAGAAGTACTAATTTTTTATAAGAACTTAATTGAGAAATGGTTTAAAGAAGCCTTAACAAATCAAAAATATGAATTAATGTTAAATACCTTGATAACTGGTAACATAAAAATTTTTGCAGGATTATTTAAAGAATTTGTAATAAATAACTTAAGTTATTTTGATATATCAGGAAAAGAACCAGAAAGAGTATATCATGCTTTTGTTCTTGGAATGCTTGTGTCTCTTTCAAATGAGTATGAAGTAAAGTCAAATAAAGAAAGTGGATATGGCAGGTATGATGTTATGATAATTCCAAAAGATATTTCAAAAATGGGAATTATTATTGAATTTAAGAAAATTGATTATTTCTTAGACGATACTATAGAAGAAGCAACAGAAGAAGCTTTAAAGCAGATTGAAGAAAAAAAGTATGAAACAGAGCTGGTACAAAAAGGTGTAAAGAATATAATAAAGCTTGCCATTGTATTTAAAGGTAAAGAAGTTAAAGTTACCCAAGGAGAAACAAGTGGAAAGTGACAAGTGACAAATTGCATTGGAAGGTATAACCAAACTTTTATTAAATGAGAAGAAAGGATTTAAAGAAGATAGTTTTAATGAAGCTCTTCAAAAAATAGTTAGAAAAGAATATTCCAGTAATATAAGTAAGGCTGTCTGCCATAGAGCAATCAGCTGGCTTGAAAGTGCAAAAATTGATAGATTATGCTTTATATTTGAAAGGGAATACTTTAGGTGGAATAGATAAAGAAAAGAATGTAGTTACAATACCAATATATCTTTTTGAAAGATTTAAATTTGATATAGGGGAAAGAGTTTTAAGTCGTGGTGATAGAGTGACATTAGAAGCGAGTCGTATTTTTAAATCAAGTAAGGCATAATCAAAAAAATAACAAGCCCTAAATTATAGGCAGTTTTACAATGATTTTTGCAGTAGAAAAAGCATGTTGATTAATCAAAATTAACATGCTCACATCCACATTATAAAAATAGTTTATACTTCAAATAACTTTATGTCCTTTAAACAAATAGTTAAATCGTTAAATATATTGACTTTCACATCATCGTCAAAAGAAAAAACGCTTTCGTTACCATTAAAACAAACTTTAATAGTTTTATCTAAATAATTTACTATCCAATATTCTTTAACGCCTTTAGATAGATATAAGTCTTTTTTTATTTCGTTGTCCATTTTTATTGAACTTGGACTAACTATTTCACATATGAAATCTGGTACTGCTACTATATTATTATTTACTAATTCAAAATTGTTATTGCATACTACAAATAAATCAGGGACAATTGGCTTTTTTAAATCTTCAATATTTATTGGTTCTTTAGGATTAGATATATATAAGTCTGTTTTATCAGGGAATATTTCGCATTGTTTTTCATCTAAATAATTTGCTATCTTAATAAATATCTTTTTATATACCATTCCATGATTAGGATGCGGAGATGGACTCATATACTTTATGTTATTTATCCATTCCACAGTTATATTGTCATCATAATAATTAAAATTTGACATAAAAATCCTCCTTGTATTTCATCTTAATTCACAAATATTCATCTGTTAATGCTTTTTCAAAAGCGTCATCTCGAACATCTAAAATATTATATTTAAGATAATTTTTTACTTCATCCATATATCCATTATACCATTCACTTATTTCTTCAAAAGATACTTTTTGTTGTCTTGTGCAGAGAATTTTAACTTCATCTTCTGTAAAACAAAAATATTCTCCATAAATGGGATCCTGAAGCATAGTATATTCATCAAACATATTTAAAGCAGAACCTTCAGAATATTTCTTTATAGGAAGTACCCCCGTCATATAAGCTAAGGCTACGTATGGTTGATCTTTCAATAAATTTCTTTTAAGCTGTCTGCATCGTCCACTTCTACATCTTTAAAAGTGTGAATTAAGTCTTTCTTTACCTGTTCAATTATATTTTGAATATAATCAGTATATGTTTTCATATAGTTAGGTATTTCATTAAAAGATATAGTTATAAGATGCTATTTATTTAAGTGTTCTAAGTAACATTTATCATTTGAAATATTAAGCTTATCAAAAATTTCTTTACTATGTAAAAGCCCTTGAATAATATGCTCCCAGAATATCAGCTACTGATGATTTGCCAAATCTTCTTGGTCTTGTTATGCATATATATTTATTTTCATCTGCCTTAATTCACAAGTGTTAATTAATATTATACCTTATTTTTAAACGTAATTCCAATATCTTCAAGAGTACACATCTTAATTTATAAGGGATAATAAATATATTAAAAATGAACATATTACTATTTAGCAAGTTAGATTTTGAAAATGAATTTAAAAACATTAAGAAAAATGATAAAGCATTAGTAGTTATTATTTTTTCTAATATCTCTAAACTTATAAAAGAAAAGTACGATAAGTATATTAATGAAGTAGTAAGGCACAATTAAAAAATAACAAGTGTTATTTTCTTTTGTGGCCTAGGAAATGGAGAAATGTATTATGAGTATTGATAGAATAAGTAGATCGACATATATAAATGCATATAACTCGAATAGCAGTAAAGCTGTCGAAAAGACAAAGAAAACTAATGATGTAGATAGAATTGAAATTTCGGAACTTGGAAAAAGTCTTAAAGGTTACTCATTAGATAGTAATATACAAAACGCAAAAAAAATAGCTGATATTAAAAATAAAATAGATAGCGGAACATACAATGTTGATGCAAGATTAACTGCAAAAAGTATGTTAAATGCAATGAAGGAGAGTAAGGCATAAGTATGATAAATGAACTTATTAAATTAATACAAAGCCAAGAGGAAGAATTACAAGGACTTTTAGAATTGTTAGAAACTCAATATAAAATGATAATGAGTAAAGATGTATTTGGTTTAGAGGGATTAGTTGATAAGATTAATGAATGCGGTAAGAAGATTGCAAAACAAGAGATAGAGAGAAGAAATATACTTGGAGATAATGGGATAGTAGAAGTTGTGAATAATTCAAATAATGATGAATTAAGAGAAAACTACAATAAGATAAAAAGAACATTAAATTCAGTTATTTCTCAAAAAGAAACAAATGATATGTTATTAAAGCAACAAATAATATTTAATAATAAAATGTTAGAAATAATAAATCCTAGAAGAGAAATAAAGACTTATAATTCCTATGGAAATTTATCGAGGTAGATAATGTTTTTTATTCTTAACTGGGTTTATGTTAATTGGAATATTAATAGGTAATTAGTAATAAGGACGTTACAATAAACATGCGACATGGAAGTTGGTATTATTGAAAGGCAGGAAAAATAATGGCAGGACTATTTGATACGTTTACCGTAGCTAAAAGAGGGTTAAATGTACAACAAAGCGCAATAAACACAACATCTCATAACATAGCTAATGCAAATACAACAGGATATTCAAGGCAAAGGGCAGTAGCTGAAGCTACAAAACCTTTTGGTGGAATGTCCAGATTTGATGCAGTAATTACTGGACAAGTTGGAACGGGTGCAGAAATAACATCAATACAAAGAATCAGAGATTATTTTATAGATTATCAAGTAAGAAGTGAATCAGGAACATCAGGATATTATACTCAAGCAAGTGAGACTTTATCTAAAGTTGAAGATGTATTTGGGGAACCATCAGATACAGGAATACAAGAGCTTATAAATAAATTTTTTAATTCATTCCAAGAAGTATCTAAAAATCCAGATAAATCTGATGTGAAAACGGTAGCTCTTCAAAATGCATCATCTTTAGCAGATGCGTTAAATTACACTTACAATCAACTTAAAAAAAGCTGCGAGGACAGCCAGTCACTGCTTAAAGCTAATGTTACAGATGTTAATAGTTATTTAAATCAGATAAATGAGTTAAATAAACAAATAAGAAGTATATCAGCAGTCGGACAAACTCCAAATGATCTTATGGATAAAAGAGATAATCTTTTGGATGAATTGAGTTATAAATTTGGAGTGAAAATTGATAGGGATAGTCTTGAAACAATAAATCTTTCATCAACAGAATATCCGGATTCGCCTTTAGTTAAATCAAATCCAAATGATACAGATTATTATAGACTTTCATATATAAAGAACGCAACTTTTGATAAAACTACAGGGAATATAACAGTAGACTATTATCCATTAGGAAATGAAAATGCCGATACTAAAAGTTTCACAATAACAGGTGGAAATCAAGAATTAGCTGATAAATTAAATGAATGTAAAATATTAATTGGAGATAAGGATGGAATAGTAGGAACAACAATAACTACAACAGATGAAGTAACCGGAAAAACCACAACTACCACAACTCCATTTACAACAGCTTCAGCTTCTGAGGTAAGTAAAAAGCTATTTCAAACTTATAAACATGAAAATGATGACTCTGGAAAAGCAATTAATAACGTAGATAATAATAATGTAAAAGGAGAAATAGCTGCTAATCAATCAGTACAAAATAAAATTAAAAAATATATGGACAGCCTAGATAGACTTGCAGCAGGGTTGGCTTATTCAGTTAATGCCATTCAAACAGGAAGTTTGGATGATTCAAAGTCAACACAAGGACTTTCAAATAATCTTATATTTGTAACTTACGATGAAAGCAGCCAATCAAATACAGAAAGTGATAAAGGAATTACTGCAAAGAATATAAGAATTAACAGTAAGTTATTAAAAGATCCAACTTTACTGAACTGTAATACAACATCAACCAGTGGAGAGGGAGATGGAAAGAGAGCTAATGCGATTGCTAATCTAAGCTCTGTTAAAATGAACCTAAGCAGTATAGATGACTCAGAAGATTTAACTAAAATGGATAGGGCGACTTTTTTAAGCAAGGTTGGTATCTCGGGATTTAAAGATAATACTTCATTAGAGCTTAATGCAAAAACTGATGGTTCAACAGCAGATACTTATTATAAAAGTATAATTAACAATCTTTCGGTTGAAATTCAAGAAGCTAATAGACAAGTGGATAATCAAGCATCAGTATTATCAAACTTACAAGATCAAAAATCATCAGTTTCAGGAGTGTCATTAGACGAAGAAATGACAAATTTAATACAATTTCAACATGCATATCAGGCAAACGCAAAGATTATATCAACAGTAGATGAATTGCTAGATGTAGTAATAAACGGATTAATGAGATAAATATACCTTGGCTTAAGAAGGGAGAGAAATTACCAATATGTCATCAAGAATAACAAATAGTATGTTAAGCACAAATTATTTAAGAAATATGAATGTAAATATGAATAATATGAAAACATTGCAAAACCAGCTTGCATCAGGGAAAGAAATAAATAAGGCATCTGATAATCCTTATAAAGCAGGAAGAAGTATGCAGCTACATGCAGAAATTTCTTATAATACTCAATTTAATGAAAATATAAAGGATACATCAAACTGGCTTGATACAACAGATACTGCATTATCACAAATGGGAAATGTTTTTGGAAGGATAGAAACATTGCTTGTAAATGCAGGAAATGGGACTTATGGAGATGATGAAAGGTCGGCTATCCAAGATGAAATAAAAGAAAAAGTTAATGAATTATCTCAAATTTTAAATACGAGTTTTGATGGTTCATATATATTTGGTGGAACTAAGACAGGATCTAAACCTACTACTGTGGTGGATGGAGTTTTACAATATGCAGATAAAGATGGAAATGCAATGGGCAATAGCGGTAATGTGACAGCGTATAAAAAAGCAGATGGAACTATTACAATATCAAAAACCATAAAGAATGCTGCATATACTTTAGCGGCAGATGATATAACGAACCTTACCGATGAATTAAATAATTCAACAGATGATACAAGAAAAGCTGAACTTACTCAATTAATAGCAGCTGGAGAAAATGCAAGTGTATATAAAAAAGAAGATGGAACTATTACAACTTCAGCTACATCAGATAACGAAGAGTACACCTTAAATGATGCGGATTTAGATAACCTAAAAACTGAACTAGAAACTGCAGTTGAGCCAAGAAAAACTGAAATTAGTGAATTACTAGGAAAATCCGCTGTTTTAAGCCAAATAAAATCAGACTTACAAGTTGATATATCCCAGGGGATAAAAAGTGTGTACAACAAAACAGCAGTTGATGTATTAGAGTTTAAAGATAAAACAGGGAAAAGCATAAATGTTTCAGAACTTTTATCAGATATAATGAAGGATTTAGGATCCAGTGGGACAACTAATAATCTAATTACTACTCACTTAAAAGATATACAATCTGTAACAGCAAACTTACTGCAAAAAAGATCAGAAGTTGGAACCATGCAAAATAGAATGGATTCAGCACAAACTAATAACGAAACACAAAATTACAATATGACAGATATATTATCTAAGACAGAAGATATAGATTTTGCAGAAAAGACTATGGAATATTCGATGATGCAGACAGTATACACGGCTGCACTGCAAACTAGTGCTAAAATATTACCAATGACTATACTAAATTACTTATAGTTAGGAGAAGATAAATATGAAATTTATTTCTAAAACTCATGGTGAAATAGAATATGAAGAAGATAATGTAATTACTTTTAATAAAGGACTTCCGGGATTTAATGAACTAAAAAAATTTATACTTTTAGATTTACAGGATTATGAACCTTTTAGGTTATTACAATCTTTAGAAGAAGATGAGATTTCTTTAATAGTAATTTCTCCTTATGAATTTTTTAAGGACTATGAATTTAAGTTAAGTGACGAAACAATTAAAAATTTAAGTATAGAATCTCCAGAACAAGTGAATGTAATCACAACAGTAACCTTAAATTCAGATGTGAAAAAAATCACTACTAATTTACAAGGTCCTATAGTTATAAATACTTCTAATAATTTAGGGGAACAAATAATACTAGATAATACTAAATACAAAGTCAAAAATCCTTTAATTTAGGGAGGTAAGTTATGCTAATTATAACTAGAAAAAAAGGCGAGTCTCTTATGATTGGAGATGATATAGAAATTGTTATAAGTAAGATTGATGATGGTAGCGTAAAAATTGGAATAAAGGCTCCAAAAGATGTATCAATACTTAGAAAAGAATTATATGAAGAAGTGGAAAAAGAAAATAAGGAAGCAACGAAATTTGATATTAGCCTTTTGAATGAAATAAGAAAGAAGTAGTTTGGTGAGTTGAGCGTTGAAAGGAGAATTAACATGGATGTTAACAATGTAGGAAAAAATATAACTAATGTAAATTCATATAATTTAAATGAGAATTTATCGCAATATGCAGAAACTTATGATAGAGGTATTCCTCAGGTGGAAAAAGTTCAAACGCAACCTCAAGACATGAATAAAATTGAAAAAAATGAATATAGCAAAAAAGACTTAGATGAAGCGTTAAAAAAAATAAATAATTTTTTAAAAGATGAGCATACACATGCGGAATATTCTATTCATGAAGATTTTCATACGGTAATGATAAAAATAATAGATGACAATAGTAAACAAGTGGTTTTGGAGCTTCCTTCTAAAAAAGTATTGGATATGGTCGCGAGTATGATGAAACAAGTTGGTTTATTAGATAAGAAAGCTTAATTAACATTTAAGGAGGAACTTTTAATGGAATTTCAATTAAATAAAATTGATACGGATATTAGAAAAAAGATACAAGAAGAAATAAAAGAAAATAAAGTTCATCCGGGAAAAAATATAAATGTAAAAAAAGATTTAAAAGAAGAAAAAAATCAACTTAATGATGAAGAACTTGATTACAATAAGGAAGAAATGGAAAAAAGATATATAACAATAGAAGGTGTAAAAAATAAAAGTAACAATGTAATTATACAAGCAGAAAAAATAGAAAGTATAAACAAAGAAAATTCAAAAGGTAGAATTTTAGATCAGAAAAAATAGGAGGAATAATTCATGTATTCTAATGGGTATAATGTTTATAAAAATAATAGTGTAAATTACGCATCAAAGGAACAGCTGCTATTAATGCTGGTTGAAGGCGCAGTAAAGTTTTGCAAAATAGCCAGACAAGCCATAGTGGATCGAGATGTAAAAAAGGCTCATGATGCATTAACAAGAACACAGGACATATTTTCAGAACTTATAGTTAGTTTAGATACGAGCGTAGGAGAATGGGCAGTTCAATTATCAAGAGTATATGTTTTTATCAAAGAAAAATTAGTTGAAGCTAATTTAAAGAAGAGTTTAGAAATTATAGATGAAATATTGCCGCTAGTAGAAGATATAAATGAAACGTGGAAAGAAGCCTATAGTAGATCAAAAAGATAATAATTGGGAGTTAAAATAAGAGAAATAATGTATGAGATTTATTTAACTATGATATTTATATTTGATTAAAATCGATAATTAAAAAGGAGTGATATAATATGACGAGCATTATGCAAAGCAGTAGTACTAATTCTAGTAGTACTTCAAGTAAAAATTTGTTGAGAATTTCTGGTATGGCATCAGGTATTGATACAGATTCTGTAGTTAAATCAATGGTTTCAAATTATCAAGCTAAGATAGATAAAGCAAATCAAGCAAAACAGCTATTACAATGGAAACAAGACGCTTATAGAGATATTATCAAAGGAGTAAAAGGACTTCAAGAATATTTTAATCCAACTTCAGATAAATATATTCTAGGTAGCAATTCTATGAATATTAATACAGCTATAAGTGATAAAACTTCTATAGCATCAGCAACTGCAACATCAACTGCTACGGCTGGAACTTATGTGGTTACAGCAAATAGTTTGGCAGAGCAGGCAAAAGTTACTGGTACATCATTGGATTCAATGATTGATGTTACTGGTGTATCTGATTGGGGGAACGTTGTTTTAAAAGTAGGGAATAAAGATATAGATCTAACTACTTCTAGTGTTGCTAAAAATGCAACTCCATCTACAGTTGTTGCTAGTATTAATAATCAAATAGCGACAGCAGCTACTACTGACACAAGTTTAAGTGGTGTTTCTGCATCGTACGTTTCTGACGGAACTAATAGCTATATAAAGTTTACAAAGTCTGGTACGGATACGTCGGCAGTTAACTTGGTCGCAACAAATTCTGGAGCAGATGTAGTATTAAACAGTGGTGTTAATGGCGGAGTCTCTTCGAGTACAAAATTATCAGATTTGGGAATTAAGGCTAGTAGTGGAGAAATAAACTTTAAGGTGAATGGTAAGGCTATCTCATTAACGCCAGTAGATGGTACAACTACAGTACAAAATTTAATGGATGCAGTTAAAAGTGCAACTAGTGGTGCAGTTACAATGAATATAGATGATATAACTGGAAGTATCTCGTTTCAGTCAAAAGATTATGGTTCAACTTCAAGTGTAACTCTGGTAGATGATACAAATAATACTTTAAATAAACTAAATATGTATGAACTGACTGATACAGCATCAATAAAGGCATCTAAATTAGCTGACACAGGAGCAGATGCTATAGTTGAAATCACTGCTCCGGGACAGGCAACTACTACAACTACTCAAACTTCAAATAATTTTACTATAAACGGAATGAATTATAATCTTGTTAACAAAGGAACAACCAATATAACAGTAACAGCAGATTCTGATAAAGTTGTTACAAATATAAAAAATTTCATTAAGGATTATAATACTATAATATCAACAATTAATACAAAGCTTACAGAAAAGAAAAACAATGATTATCCTCCACTTACTGATGCTCAAAAAGAATCCATGAGTGAAGATCAAATTAAAGCGTGGGAAACTAAAGCGCAGGTTGGAATATTAAGAAATGACGATTATTTAAGTGATTTAATGAGTCAGCTGAGAGGCGTTTTTTCCTCACCAGTATATAGTAGTTATACTTCAGGGGATCCTAAAAATTCTAAAGTAGCTTTAAGCTTCGGTAAGTATGGTAATGCTGTAGGAATAGATACGTCAAAAGATGTGACAGATGGTGGTCTGCTTGTTGTTGCAGATGAAAATAAACTAACAAATGCTATTAAAAATAATTTAGAAGATTTTAAGAAATTATTTATTGGATCTACAGATAATGGCGACCTGAGTTCTGGTAAATCTTATATTGGATCTGATAATTATATGGAAGATGGACTTCTTAAAAGAATGGATAATATACTTAGGCAATATGTAGCAGCTCCAGGCTTAGGTCAAGATGGAAAATATACTTTATCAGGAAGTATGAATATATTTGTAAATAAGCAGTATGATTATAGTAGTTCAGGGTATTCTAGTAAAAATACATTATCAGATCAAGTATATAAGCAAACACTTATTGTAAGTAAGCTTAATACACAAATGTCAGATGCTGAGAATAGATATTACAAACAATTTTCTGCATTGGAAAGCGCTATGAATAGTTTGAATTCACAACAAAGTGCATTAACGTCTATGTTTTCGGCAAGGTAATGTATAAAATAAAGGCTAAAATTAATCATGATTGATTTTAACTTTAAGTAGGTGGTAATTTGAATTTAGAAGAAAATTTTATTAAATGTCGAGATATAACATTAAATATTATTGAAATAGTTAAAAAAGAAGAATATGAAAAATTGGAAGAAATAGTTAAACAGAGACAATTAATTTTGGATGACATTAAGATTATCAAGGCTTCAAAAGAAGAATTGAAAAAAATGTATTTACAATATAATATAGATAAATTAGAAAAAGAACTAACTTTAGAAATGAAAGAGAGAAGAGAATGTTTACTTCAAAAAATAAAAGGAAGTCAGAGGAGAAAAGTGGCTGTAAATGGCTATAATAGTTTTCAAGCAAAAGCTGTTTTCTTAAGTAGAGAATTCTAAAGTTAGAATAGTTTTCAATAAAGTGAAAATTATTCAGAATAAAAATTTGTAAAAGTATAAAGTTGTATATTATAGAACCGATAAATGTAATATAGAAAAAAATAAAATATTTCTAAAGTTTTTTTCTGAAAATACGATAACTAAAATATAACAGCTGTTATTTTGGTTAGTAAACTCAAAGCGTTTAACTACAAATAATATAATAGTGGACAAGGATGTCTACTTTAAAAATCAGGGAGGAATATATTATGATAATTAATCACAATCTTAACGCAGCGAATGCGCTTAGAAACACAAATTTTAATACAGAAGCAGCAGGAAAGTCAATGCAAAAACTTTCTTCAGGTTTAAGAATCAATGGTGCAGCAGATGATGCAGCAGGACTAGCAATATCAGAAAAAATGAGAGGACAAATAAGAGGTCTTGATCAAGCAACTAAAAATTCTCAAGACGGTATATCACTTACTCAAACAGCAGAAGGTGCGTTAAATGAGACAGAATCAATTCTTCAAAGAATGAGAGAACTTGCAGTTCAATCAAGGAATGACACTAATGTAACTCAAGATAGAACTGCCTTAAATGATGAGTTTGATGCACTAAGAAAAGAAATAGATAGAATTTCTAGTCAAACAGAATTTAATACTCAAAAGCTACTAAATGGTAGTTTCTCAGCAAATTTTCAAGTAGGAGCAAATACTGGGCAAACTATATCTTTAACAATTAATGCAATGGATACAGTATCACTAAGTATTGCTACTACCGTTGCAATTGGTGCTAGCGATGCGGCTTCTGGTGCAATATCAGTACTTGATAGTGCGATAAAATCAGTTTCAACAGAAAGATCTAAACTTGGAGCATTACAAAACAGATTAGAACACACAGTTAATAACTTAAGTACATCATCTGAAAACTTAACTTCAGCTGAATCAAGAATTAGAGATGTTGATATGGCAAAAGAGATGATGACATTCTCAAAGAATAATATATTATCACAAGCTGCTCAAGCAATGCTTTCGCAAGCTAATCAGCAACCACAACAAGTACTTCAATTATTAAGATAATTTTTTAAAATAAAACCTTTGGAAATTTCCAAAGGTTTTATTTTTATTGTTTTCAAGTATAAGAACTTAAGTTTTCATAGATTTTTACGATTATTATAACTAAGAAGATATATGTTTATGGAGGTTAAAATGAATGAAATAACGGAATATACATTGAATTCTTTAAATAATTTAGAATTGGATGGCTATAGTTTATATAAAAGTAAAGATAATAAAAACGTAGTGCAAATAAATAAAGAAGGTAAAAATGTTTTTTTAGGTAGTAAGTATTCTGTGGAAAGGGATATAAACAAATTTATATCAGATATAAGAGAAATTGATGATGAGACGGTATTAGTAGTGTTTGGATTAGGAGCAGGAGAACATATATTAAAGCTTGAAAGTATAACTAAATATAATCAAATATTAATAATAGAGCCAGATGCAAATGTTATAAATATTTTTAAAGAAACAGAATATTCAAAGGAAATTTTAGAGAATAGTAGAATATATTTATGGAATTACGACGAAATAACTATAAACAGTGCATTTTCAACAGTTATAAGCGATTTTAATGTAGGAAATATAAAGGTGGGCATATTCTCAAATTATGATAAAATATATGAAAAAGAATATAATAGTTTTAAGAAAAAACTTTTACATTATTCTGAAATTTGTATTTATAATATGAGTACGCAAATGGTATTTTCTTTGTCTTTAGTAAAGCAATTTTTTAATAATATAAAAAATATTAAAGAGAGTAATTACATAGGAGATATAAAGAATATATATAAGGATTTTCCGGCTATTATCGTTTCAGGAGGACCTTCTTTAAGCAAAAATATTCATCTATTAAAGAAAGTTAAAGATAGATTTGTTATTATAGCATCTTCAAGAACGTTAAAAGCACTATTAGATATAGGTGTAGATCCTGATTTTGTATGTACCATTGATCCAGGGGAATTTAGCGTGGAGTTTGTTAAAAATTTGCCTGTTTCAAATACGTTATTAACATTTGCAGAGGTTTCTAATTCTAAAACTATAAGTGAATTTAAAGGAAGAAAGATATTTTATGGTGAAAAGTTTAACTTCGGTAATTCAATAGATGAAATTTTAGGTAGAGAGGTAGACACTTTGTGGCAGGGAGGATCTGTAGCTCATACTTGCACAGGTTTAGCTAGGTATCTAGGATGTAATCCAATTATATTAATAGGTCAAGATTTGGCTTATACCGATAAAAAATATCATTCAGATATTGTTAATTTTTCTGGAGATAATAATTTAATTACGGAAGATGATAATATGTTCTTTGTAGAGGATATTTATGGGGATAAAGTTCTTACAAATAAAGAGTTGAATTTTTACAGGAAGAAATTTGAAGAATATATAGAAAAAAATAAAGAGGTTAAAATTATAAATAGTACAGAAGGCGGAGCAAACATAAACGGTGCAGAAGTGTTAAAGCTAGAAGAAGTTATTGAAAAGTTTAACCATGACGGTTTAAACAAGTTTTTACAAAAGGAACATATAAAAAGATTAAATAATGGATTTAAATTAGAAATTATAATAAAAAATTTAAATAAACTTGAAGAAGATTTATTAAAAATAAAAAAGGAATGTAATAAAGGAATAGATTATTCTAAGAAGATAATAATAAAGAATACTGATAGTGTAGATAAAAATATTATGAAAAACTTTAAGAAGATAAAAAAGATTAATAGACAATTAGATACTATAAGTATAATAAATCCTTTATTAGAACCAGTAATATATAGAATATTAGTAAATGAACGTTTTAAGTTTAATTCTAATGATAGCAATACAGAAAAGATAGAAAAGATAAAGCTTCAAACAGAAACAATGTATAAAGCAGCAATTGATGGAATTGATTTGGTTTTACCTTTAATAAAAAACACAGTTAAGGATATAGAGGATGGTGGCGAAAATGAATAATGAAGTTAAAGAGGTATTAGAAACGGCCTATGAGTATATGAATAAATTAAACGGAGGAGTATTAACAGCAGCTAAGTATTTTCAAAATGGAAACTATAGGGATGCTTTAGATTTAACTATACAAATAACTGAAGGAATAGAGTGGACTATTAAAGTTATAAACTTAAATAAAAATCTGTATACTGAAGAAGAACGAATTCAAGAGTTAAATGAAAAATTAAAAGAAACTTTAGAAGCTTTTGAAAATGGAGATTATGTATTAATAGGAGATTTGTTTGAATATGAAATAAGTCCTATAATAGAAAATTATATAGAAAAAACAAAGATGATATTAAGTAATTGTTAGGATGATGATGTATGGATATAATTAAAATTATAGACAATTATAAAAATTTATCAGGTTATAAGATTGCTCAAATATATAAAGATAAAATGATTTCTTATAGTGAACTTATTAGCAAATCTGATGCTTTAGCATGTTATTTAATTGAAAAGTTTGGTAGAGATAAAACACCTATAGTAATTTATGGTCATAAAGAATTTGAGATGATTATAAGTTTTTTAGCTTGCATGAAGTCAGGTCATCCATATATACCAGTAGACGACTCACAACCTTATGAAAGAGTAAAAAGTATAGTTCAGAATTCTAAAACTAAATTGATTATTAATAATTCTAAGCTTTCATATTCATTTGATGAAGTTATTGAAATTAAGAAAGAAGAACTTAACAAAATTATACATAACTATGAAGGGATAATTCCGGATGAGAGTTATCATTTGAAAGATAATGATACTATATATATTATATATACTTCAGGAAGTACAGGTATTCCTAAAGGTGTTGAAATATCTTTAAGCAATTTAAAATATTTTTTAAAATGGTGTATAAAGCTATATGATAAATATTTGAGTGAAGATAAGATTTTTTTGAATCAGATTTCATATTCTTTTGATGTATCTGTAATGAATATATTTTCTGCTTTAATTTTAGGAAAAACATTATTTACAGTAGATAATGAGATGCTTTCAAACTATAGGAAATTATTTTATTATTTTAAGGAATCAAATTTATCCACATGGATTTCAACACCTTCTACTATAGAAATATTCCTAAATGATGAAAATTTCAATGAAAAACTTTTTTCAAAGCTAGAATTAGTTATTTTAGCAGGAGAACCGCTAACAAAGCAATGTGTAGAAAATATATACAATAGGTTTCCGAATGTAAAAGTTATTAATGGATATGGACCTACAGAAGCAACTATATTATCGACATATATTGAAATAACGAAAGAAATGTTAAATAAAGAAGAAAGCTTACCTATAGGAAATCCTTTGGAAGATTCTAAAATTTTGATAAAAGATGACAATGGTGATATATTAGAGGAAGGAAAAAAAGGAGAAATTTGTATACAAGGAAAGAATGTGGGAAAAGGCTATTATTTAAATGAAACAGCTACAAAAGAAGTTTTTGTAGAGGAATACATAGATTCAGAAAAAAGTAGAAGTTATAAGACTGGAGATATAGGTTTTATAAAGAATGGAATTATTTATTATTGTGGAAGAAAAGACTTTCAGATAAAACTTAACGGTAATAGAATTGAACTAGAGGATATTGAAAGTAATCTAAAGAAAATTACTCTTATTAAAAATGCTGTGGTTGTATTATATAAAGTACGTAATGAAAACCAATATCTATGTGCTTTTGTTATGCTAGAAGACATAAATAGGATAAATGATAAGAAAGTAATTTTAGAGATAAAAAAAGAATTGAAAGAATATGTTCCTAATTATATGATACCCAAAAAGATAGTATTAAAAGATAGTTTTCCAATCAATATAAATGGTAAAATTGATAGAAAATTATTATTACAAGAGCTTGAAAATAAATGTAAGGATGTTAAGTATGGAAAGTAAAATAATAAATATACTAGAGAATATATGTAAAACAGATGAAATAAATGCAGATTTAGACATTGAATTATTTGACTATGGATACTTGGATTCACTTGATGTAGTAGAACTTTTAACTAGGATAGAAGAGGAACTTAAAGTGAAAATAAGTATATCTGAAATAATAAGAGAAGAGATATCTACTCCTAATAAAATTATAGAATTTGTAAAAACACATATTTAAATAGAATTCATTTTAGTGAGGTACAATTTATGGAGGAATCTAAAAGTATAAGTTTGTATGAAAGCGATAAGAAAAACATATATTACGAAGATATAGTTAAAGCATTGAAAAGTTTGGGAATAAAAAAGGGAGATACCTTACTAGTTCATTCTGATGTTTCAGTGTTTGGGAAACCAATTAGAGATAAGAAACTATTATTAGATAGCTGGGTATATGCATTACAAGAAGTAGTGGAAAGAGATGGAACTATAGTTATGCCTACTTTTACATATAGCTTTTGCAATGGAAAGATTTATGATAACAAAAAATCAAGGTCAACTGTAGGAGCGCTTACTGAGCATTTTAGAAATATGGAAGGCGTGAAAAGAACTATTCATCCAATTTTTTCATTTGCTATATGGGGAAAGAACACAGAGTGTCTTTTGGATATAAGTAAAGATTCTTTTGATAAAAATTCTTTATTTGGGAAAATACATTCACTAGGTGGGAAAATGGTATCTATAGGTGCTACTTTTGAAGCTTTTACTTTTATGCATTATATTGAACAGAGTCACGGTGTGCCTCATAGATATACGAAAGTTTTTAAAGGAACAATTGTAGATAATGATAAAACATATGAGGATGAATACACTTACTATGTTAGAAATTTAGAAGCAAATGTAATTGTTAATTTTGAGAGATTTGAGAAATATCTAAAAGAAAGAAATTTTATATGCTATGAAAGGTTGGGAAATAGTAATATTATATTAACAGAATGTAATACTGTTTTTGAAGAAGGCTTTAAGTTATTGAGCCAAAATCCTTTCTATTTACTTAAAGAAAATCCATTCTAAATAATTAATATTTAACTATAAAATTTATTATTAAAAAATAATGAATGATAGAAAGGTGAATCTATGGATAATGAGTTAATCGTTACTGATAACTGTGGCGACGAAATATATAATTTAATAAAAAAGTTGTATCCAATATGTAGAAGTATAACTGGAAATGGAGTTAGAGAAACTTTAAAGATAATAAAGGAGTACATAGGAGATTTAGAAATTCATGAGATACCAAGCGGCACAAAGGTTTTTGATTGGACAGTGCCTAAAGAATGGAATATAAAAGATGCTTATGTAAAGAACTCTAAAGAGGAAAAAGTTATAGATTTTAATAACTCAAACTTGCATGTTGTTGGATATAGTGTTCCTGTAAATAAAAAGATGAATTTAAAGGAATTGAAAGAACATCTTTACACTTTACCAGAACAACCAGAATATATTCCATATATAACTTCATATTATAATGAGAACTGGGGATTTTGTATAACTGATAATGATTTGAAAAAATTAGAAGAAGATGAGTATGAGGTAGTAATAGACTCTTCTCTTACGGATGGATTTTTAACTTATGGAGAATATTGCATAAAAGGAGAATTAGAAGATGAAGTTTTAATAACTTCTTATGTATGTCATCCTTCATTATGTAATGATAATTTAAGTGGGCCCACTCTCGTATCGAAAATAGCTAAAGCTTTAAGAAATAAAAAGCTAAAATATTCTTATAGATTCTTATTAATTCCAGAGACTATAGGATCTATAACTTGGTTAAGTTTTAATGAAGAGAAAGTTTCAAAGATAAAGTATGGTCTAGTAGCAACCTGTTGCGGTGATTCTGGAAACTCAACATATAAAAGAAGCAGAAGAGGAAATGCAGAGATTGACATAATTGCAGAAAAGATTTTAAAAGACTTTGGGGGTAAATATAAAGTTTTAGACTTTTTCCCAGGTGGAAGTGATGAAAGGCAATTTTGTTCTCCAGGTTTTAATTTACCAGTCGGCTCTCTGATGCGAAGTGTATATGGATTTCCTGAATATCATACATCAGGAGATAATTTGGAGTTTGTGAAACCTGAGTTCTTACAAGATACTTTAAATAAATATATGGACATAATTTATGTTATTGAAAACAATGAAGTTTACATAAATCAAAATCCAAAATGCGAACCGCAGCTTGGAAAAAGAGGCTTATATAGAAAAATGGTTACTAAATATGTTTCAAATATACAACGAGCTATAATGTGGGTGTTAAATTTTTCAGATGGAGAAAATTCTTTGTTAGATATAGCTATTAAAGCTAATATTTCATTTAAAGAAATAAAACATGCTGCAGATCTTTTGTTAGAGGCAGATTTATTGGTTTTTAAGAGGCCCATTAATGAAATTTAGATAAATTAGTTAATCATATTTATACCTGTACTAATAAATTAAAAGTGGGAGAGAAAGATGGCTGACATAATAATTTTAAAAGGACAAGGCCAATATAATGCGCTAGAGTACTTTGCTGATAATCTTAATAGAGCTTTTCAGGCAGAAGGCACGGAGTCAATGATATTTGATTTAGTTAAAACTAATTATTCAACTGAAATGCTGATAAATTTTATGAAAAAAGAAAAACCAAAGCTGTTTATAGGATTCAATACTAATGGATTTAGGATGAATGGAAAATTAGATTATTATAAATATTTTAATGCAAGTCACTTATCTATTTTAGTGGATCATCCTAGATATCATCTTCATGGTATGGATTTATTATATAAAGATGTCTATATTTCATGTACAGATACAGAACGTGTTTTGTATCTTAAGAACGAAGTCGGTTTTCAAAATTCATTTTTATTATTGCATGGGGTAAGTAAATATATAGAACCAAATTATAGTGATAAATGTGAAGATATTGTGTTTTTTGGAAGTATAGGAGATTATGAGGAATTAAGAATGTCATGGAAGGACAAATATTCACATGAAGTAAATAAACTTTTAGATACAGCTCTTGAGATAGGCATATATAATTCGTTTATGTCAATAGATAATATAATAGATTTTTCATTGAAATATTATAACATTCAAATAGGAGATAACGAAAAAAGTACAATCTATCAAACTCTATATATTGAATTAGAACAATATTTAAGAAATTTTCATAGGAGAAAGTTCTTGGGGAGCATAAAAAATAGCAATGTGGTTGTGTATGGAAATGGTGTGTGGGAAAAATACTTCGCTAATTCAAAGAATGTTTCTATAAGACATTCTGTAAATATGGAGGAAGCCATTAAAATTATGAGAAGATCTAAGATGACGCTGAATTGCACCACATCTCTAACTTATAACGGTAGTCATGAAAGACCTCTAATGGCAGCAATGGCAGGTAGTTTGGTGGTTTCTAATTATTCTCCGTTTTTTGAGTTGGCTTTCCAAGATGGAGCACTTATGACTAATTTTTTAGATATAGACAGCTTAGATGAAAGGGTTCATGAGATACTAAACAATGATAATTTAAGAATAGAAATGGCACAAAAAGCAAGAACTATTGTTAGTGAGAATCATACTTGGAATAATAGAGCAAGGCAAATATTAGAAATGTTAGATTAGACATTGAAGACAAAATATAAATAGTAATATAAATAAATACTTTTTTGAGTGGGATATACAAATATGGGAGAATTTAAAATAGTATAATATACTGTGGAATAAATCGTGATTCTAGGTATTATGATTTTTATATATTATTAAGTTATATGAGGTTAAAATAAGGTTGTAGTTTGGAGTGAGCATTATGAAAAATGCCGTAATAATACAGGCAAGAATGGGATCAACAAGACTTAGTGGAAAAGTTATGAAAGTATTATGCGATAAAACTGTTTTAGCTCATGATATTGAAAGGGTAAAAATAGCAAAAAATGTTGATGAGATAATTATTGCGACCACAAATAGTCGTAATGATGATATAATCGAAAGAGAAGCTCTGAAATATGGCGCTAAGGTTTTTAGAGGTAGTGAAGAAGACGTGTTATCTAGATATTATTATGCTGCTAAAGAAAATAATATAGATGTTATAATAAGAATAACATCGGATTGCCCACTACTTGATCCAAATATATTAGAGGATATGATTGAAATTTTTTATTCACATTCATATGACTATATGAGTAATCAGGCACCAGTTTTAGAAGAAAGAACTTATCCGCGTGGATTAGATACAGAAATTTTTACATTTAATAAACTAGAAGAAGCTCATAATAATGCTAGGAAGCATTATCAAAGAGAGCATGTAACTCCATATATATATGAGAATACAGAAAATAAATATCATTGCAAAAGTGAGATTAATTACTCAAAATATCGTTGGACTTTAGATACATTTGAAGATTGGAATTTAATTTCTAAAGTATATGAGTATTTATATAAAGGTAGACATGATTTCTTTTTAAAGGAAATTGTTACATTAATGGAAGAGCACCCTGAGCTAGAAAAAATAAATAATATGATAGAACAAAAGCCAACAGTGTCATAAGATAAGGTTAAGTAACATAGAGAGGAGTTTTGAGTTTGAAAAAAGAAATATATATTGCAAACAAAAGAATAGCGGAAGATGCACCTACTTTTATAATAGCAGAAATGTCAGCTAATCACTTAATGAATTTTGACAGGGCTGTAGAGATAATAAAAGCAGCAAAATATGCTGGTGCTGATGCAATAAAATTGCAAACATATATGCCTGATACTATAACAGTAGATTCTGATAAAGAGTATTTTCAAATTAATGATGGTTTATGGATGGGAACAACATTACATAAGTTATATCAAACAGCATATACTCCATGGGAATGGCAGGGAGATCTAAAAAAAATAGCTGAGGATTTAGGGCTTATATGTTTCTCATCACCATTTGATGCTACTGCTGTAGATTTAATGGAAGAACTTGATATGCCTGCATTTAAAATTGCTTCTTTTGAAATAAATGATATTCCTATGATTAGAAAAATAGCTAAGCTAGGTAAGCCTATAATAATATCAACTGGAATTGCTTATTTAGCAGATATTGAAGAAGCACTTAGAGTTTGCTATGAAGAAGGAAATGAAAATGTCATATTATTAAAATGTACATCTGCATATCCATCGCCTTATGAGGATATAAATTTAAAAACTATTCCAACAATTAAACAAACTTTTAATTGTTTAGTTGGATTATCAGATCATACTATGGGAAGTGCTGTTGCTGTAGGAGGAGTTGCTATCGGGGCTAGAGTTGTAGAAAAACATCTTACATTAAAGAGATACGATGGAGGACCAGATGCTGCATTTTCAATGGAAGTGGATGAATTTAAAGAGATGGTTGATAACATAAGAATGGTTGAAAAAGCACTTGGTTCAGAAACTTACGCATTAACCGATAAGCAAATTAAAAGTAGAAAAAGTTCACGTTCTTTGTTTGTAGTTAAAGATATGAAAAAAGGTGATATCTTTACAGAAGATAATTTAAAATCGGTTAGGCCAGCAAATGGGATTCATACAAGATATTATGAGGATATTCTTGGGAAAAGGGCTAGAGCTGATATAGAAAAGGGAACACCTATTGCGTGGGAGTTTATTAATTAAAATTTAAGGAGAGAATAATAATGAATAATAATGTAACTTATAATGATATTTTTAAAAAGTGTTTTGGGTTAGAGGATAAGGATTTAAATGAAACATTAACTTATAATAGTAGTCCTGAATGGGATTCGGTAGGACATATGGAATTAATTGCTGAATTAGAAGAGACTTTTAATATTATGATGGAAACAGATGATATTATAGATTTTAGTTCATATGAAAAGGGAAAAGAGATACTAGCTAAATACGATATAAAATTCTAGATAAGTATATGAGAGGTGGTGTTAGTATATGAGTTATTATGATAATTTGACTGAGTTTTCAGATAGAGTAGCATTAATCACAGAAGAAAGAGAAAAAATTACATATGCTCAGTTAGAAAAAGAAGCAGATGAAATAGTTGGCGTTTTAGATCCAAGAAATATAGTTTTTCTTGTATGCAAAAACTGTAAAGAATCTATTTTTGTATATATAGGCTTATTAAGAAAAAAAGTTGTTCCTGTATTAATAAATAATAATATCAATATACAGTTATTTGAAAATCTACTTATTTCATACAAGCCATCTTTTATATACATACCAGAAGAAAATCAAGAATTAGGATTTGACTTCCAAGTTATAAAAACTTATGGAGGTTATAACGTAGTAAAGACAACATATAATAATGAATATGAGATAAATGATGAGCTTGCATTGTTGCTAACTACATCAGGAAGCACGGGAAGTCCAAAGTTAGTCAGACAGTCATATAGGAATATTGAGAGTAATGCAGAGGCAATAGCTGATTATTTGCAGATATCAGCAGATGATAAAGCAATTACAACTATGCCAATGAGTTATACTTATGGTTTATCAATAATAAACAGCCATTTATTAAAAGGAGCTTGTTTGATTTTAAATGAGCATACATTAATGGAAAAGGAATTTTGGGCTTTACTAAAAGAGGAAAAGGCCACTACATTTGGTGGCGTTCCTTATGTATATGAAATGTTAAAAAAACTTAGATTTTCTAGAATGGAGCTGCCTTCCCTTAAGTATATTACTCAAGCAGGTGGTAAATTATCAGCTGAGTTGGCTGAAGAATTTTCAAAAGTGTGTATTGAAAAGCAAATTAAGTTAATCATAATGTATGGGCAGACAGAGGCTACTGCAAGAATGTCTTATTTGCCTTGGGAGTATGCGTTAAGTAAAGCTGGAAGTATGGGAATTGCTATTCCAGGTGGGGAGTTTTACTTAATTGATTCTGATAATAATGTGATTAATGAGGATGAAATTGTAGGAGAATTAATCTACAAAGGTAATAATGTCACCCTTGGTTATGCTGAAGACTATAGTGATTTAATTAAAGGTGATGAGAATCATGGAACACTTCATACAGGTGATATGGCAAGAAGAGATAAAGATGGATTCTATTATATAGTGGGACGTAAAAAGAGATTTTTGAAGATATTTGGTAATCGAATAAATTTAGATGAAGTAGAAGCAATGTTAAGAAGTAAAGGCTATGAATGCGTTTGTACTGGAGTTGATGATAAACTTCATATTTATACAACCAATGAAAACACTGAAAGTGAGATAATTCAATTCATAAGCAGTCAGACAAGGATAAATTCAACAGCTTTTAAAGTTACATATATTGAAGAAATTCCGAGGAATGATTCAGGGAAAATACTATATTCGGCATTGAATTAAGGAGATAGAAATGTTTAATATTGATGAGACTATAAAATTGCAACCCTATTCATTAAACAAGCAAGAAAAGGATAAACTGCATAAAGATGCTATGTTTGAGCTTACAAAAAAGCATAATGAAAATTGCAGCATGTACCATAATTTATTGAGTAACTTCAATTTTAATCCATATGAAAGTCATGAAGTTGATGAATATCCTTTTTTACCTGTAAGATTATTTAAGGAATATGAACTGCGAAGCGTAGAAACAGAAAATATTTTTAAAACAATGACTTCTTCAGGTACATCAGGTCAACAAGTATCAAAGATTTTCTTAGATAGAGATACAGCTACGTATCAAACAAAGGTACTTACAAAAATCACATCGGATTTTCTTGGTACGAAGAGACTTCCGATGTTAATTATTGATAGTAAACAAGTGGTGAAAAATAGACAACTATTTTCAGCTAGAGGTGCAGGAATTTTAGGCTTTTCTATGCTTGGGCGAGATGTAACTTATGCATTAGATGATGATATGAATTTAGACATTCCAGTTATTGAAGCATTTTTAGAAAAACATAGTAGTGAAAACATATTTCTTTTTGGTTTCACGTTCATGATATGGGAGTATTTTTATAAAGTACTAAAGGAAAAGAAGGTAAGTTTAGATTTAAGTAGAGGCATAATGCTACATGGAGGCGGATTTAAAAAACTATTAGATCAGGCTGTTGATAATGATACATATAAAGCTTGCTTAAAAGATGTGTGTGGAATTAAAAATGTATATAACTATTACGGAATGGTAGAGCAAACAGGTTCGATTTTTATGGAGTGCGAGTTCGGAAGGTTACATGCTTCAATTTTCTCGGATATCATTATTAGAAATCATAAGGATTTTTCCTCATGTGGGATTGGGAAAATTGGTTTGATTCAATTAATTTCCTTATTACCTGGGAGTTATCCAGGTCATAGTATTTTATCAGAGGATTTAGGAGAATTAACAGGCGAGGATAATTGTCCTTGTGGAAGGCTCGGAAAGACATTTAAAGTTCATGGACGTGTAAAAAGTGCTGAAATCAGGGGGTGTAGTGATACGCATGAAAAACAATAATGTTACATATATAGTTGGAAATAATGATATATTAGTTAAGCCTTTTATACCATTTTCAGATATTGTTTGTGAATTTCTAAATGAATTATCAATAAAATTGCGTAAGGATAAAGAAGCTAGTACTTTTTCAGACATTATGGCTTTAGCTTTTTGGTGTAGAAGAGGAAATATAGAAAAATTAAAAGAAGATTATAGCGATATTAATAAAAAAAGAATAGGTAGAGGGTTAGCTTTTCATATAGCGCCTTCAAATATACCTATTAATTTTGCTTTTTCATATTTTTTTGGATTGCTTTCGGGAAATTCAAATATAGTTAGACTGCCTTCAAAGAATTTTCCGCAAGTTTCTATAATATGTAGAATCATAAATGAATTATTGAAACAAGATGACTATAAAATTATCAGAGACACAACTTCTATGGTTACTTATGAGAGAAACAATGAGATAACGTCATATTATTCTTCCATATGTGACTGTAGGATTATTTGGGGCGGAGACGAGACAATTAGAAATATACGTTCTTTACCCATAAAGGAAAGGACAGCGGAAATTGCATTTGCAGATAGGTATTCAATGTGTATTATTGATAGCAATGCAATTTTAGAAGCGTCAGGGGAAAGACTAAAAAAACTCTCGGAACAATTCTATAATGACTCTTACTTAATGGATCAAAATGCATGTTCTACTCCATTTCTAGTATTATGGTATGGCGACAAAGATGAAAAAAAGGAAATGGCAAAAAGTATGTTTTGGAAAGCTGTTTATGAATATGCCAAGAAATATGATTTATCTCAAATAAAGGCTGTAGATAAATATACTCAGCTATGTAAAAATGCTATTGAGTTCAAATCAATACATAGTATAGAAAAGTATGACAATATTTTATATGTTGTTAATATTAACGAGTTAAATCTGAAGAATGAAAAATTGCGTGGTAAGTTCGGTTTATTTTATGAACATGATATTGAAAATTTAGATAATATTAAAGGTTTTATAGATAAGAAGATTCAAACATTAACTTACTTTGGAATGGATAAGAATGAGTTAGTAAAATTCGTAATAGACAATAACCTTACAGGGATAGATCGCATAGTACCTATAGGTTCATCCTTGGATATGAATGTTATTTGGGATGGCTATGATATCATAAGTAGTTTGTCAAGAATAATTGATATCAGATAGAAAGAGACAGTTGGAGGTATTACTATGATTTTGGAGGGAAAGAATGCAATTGTTACTGGAGCGAATAGAGGCATTGGAAGAAAAACTGTCGAAATATTTGCACGGAACGGTGCTAATATTTGGGCTTGTGCAAGAAAAAAAACAGATGATTTTGAAAATGGGATAAAAGAATTAAGCAAGGAATATAATGTTTCTATCGAACCAATATACTTTGATCTAGCTAAAGCTGATCAGATAAAAGAAGCAATGAAAGAGATAGTTTCTAAAAAGGAACAAATTGATATTTTAGTTAATAATGCTGGAATGATTTCAGAGAATAAATTGTTTCAAATGACAACTATAGAAGAGATGAAGGAATTATTTGAGGTTAATTTTTTTTCGCATATAATAATTACTCAATATATATCTAGAGTAATGATTCGACAAAAATATGGAAGCATTGTTAATGTTGCATCTATTGCAGCACTGGATGGAGATCCAGCACAGCTTGAATATGTATCGAGTAAAGCTGCTATTATAGGAGCGACTAAGAAGCTTGCAATAGAACTTGGTAAATATAATATCAGAGTAAATGCATTAGCGCCAGGATTAACAGATACAGATATGGCTTCTAATATGAGAAATGAATATTTAGAAAAAACTATTCAAAAAACTATAATGAAAAGACTAGGGAATGCGGAGGAAATAGCTAATGCAATAATGTTTTTAGCATCTGATCTCTCAAGCTATATAACAGGACAAATTATGCGTGTAGATGGAGGGGCAAACAATGGATAGAGAAGTTCTAATTAATATTGAGGAAATGGCTAAAAAGATGAGAAAGACGGCTATCGATATGGCATTTAATGTGGGAAAAAAAGGAGCTCACTTAGGTCCGGGGTTATCTTCAATTGAAATATTAGCTTGTTTGTATGGCGGCGTTATGAATATAAATCCTAAAAATCCTAACTGGGAAGGACGAGATTATTTCATTCCGAGTAAAGCACACTGTGTGCTTTCTTATTATACAGCATTAGCATATTCAGGATTCTTTGAGTTAGATGAATTAAATACCTTTGAGTTAAATGAATCTGAATTAGGAGGGCATCCAGTAATGAATTTAAATAAAGGAATTGAATTTTCAGGCGGAAGTCTAGGAATGGGACTTTCACAAGGTGTAGGGATTGCCTTATCAAGAAAGAGAAAAAAAGGTGAAAGTAATGTATTTGTATTAATTGGTGATGGTGAGTGTAATGAAGGAGCGATTTGGGAAGCTTCCATGTCAGCTGCAAATTTTAGGCTAGATAATTTGATAGTAATTATTGATAACAATAAATTGCAATATGATGGAAAGACAGATGAAGTAATGAATCTGTATAGTTTATATGATAAATTTAGTGCGTTTGGTTTTAATGTATGTGAGGTGGATGGACATAATATAGAAAGTCTATATAATAAGTTACAAGAATCAATTAAATTAAGGAATGGAAAACCAACAGTAATTATTGCTGATACAATAAAGGGAAAAGGTATCTCTTTTATAGAAGGAAAAAAAGAATGGCATCATGCTGTTTTATCAGAAGAACAATACACCTTGGCAGTTAAAGAGCTGAAGGAGGAGAACTAATATGAATTTTGATAAAAAAAATGCAAGATTCTTATCTATGCTGGGGCACAGAGGGGCCTTTTCGGTTTCAATTACTGAACTGGCCCAAACAATAGATAATTTAATATTATTAACGGCTGACTTAGCAACGCTAACGGGGCTTGAACGTTTTAAAAAAACATATCCTGATAAATTCTATAATATTGGTATAGCAGAGCAAAATATGATAGGAGTTTCTGGTGGATTAGCAAAAGATGGGAACATAGTTTTTGCAACTACTTATGCAAATTTTATAACGATGCGTAGTTATGAGCAGATTAGGATGAATTTAGGATACATGGAGTTTAATGTTAAATTAATAGGTACCGGTGGAGGATTGTCTATGGGACTATCTGGGAGTTCACATCTTGGCATCGAAGATGTTGCACTAATGAGAGCAATACCTAATATGATTATTATTTCACCAGCTGATGGTACTGAAATAGCAAAGACAATTTTTGCTGCAGGAAAACATGTTGGTCCTATGTATATTAGGCTTACAGGAGGAATGAACAGTCCAATAGTATATAACAAAGATTATGAATTTGTAATAGGAAAGGCAATTACATTGAGGGAAGGAAACGATATAGCGATAATCTCGACTGGAACAATGGTGTATGAAAGTTTGGAAGCAGCGAAAGAGTTAGAGAAACAAGGTTTATCAGCTCAGGTTATTAATATGCATACAATTAAACCTCTTGATACAGATATTATAGATAAAGTATTAAAGAGAGTTAAACTATTAGTAACTGTTGAAGAGCACAGTGTCATAGGCGGTTTGGCTAGTGCTATAGCTGAATATAAGAGCCAAGTTTCAACATTGGTGCCACAACTTAGCATTGGATTACCGGATCAGTTTGTTAAGCCAGGTGAATATTCTTATTTGACGAATAAATATGGGTTGACTAGTGAAAAGATTTCTCAAAAAATCGTTGAAAGGTATAGCAATATATAATGTTATTATTTTATAAGGGAGTGATGTAGTTGGATAGAAGCTCTGATATAGTTGTCTGTCGGAAAATGACTGATGGTGATTTAGAAATGGTAATGACTTGGCGTATGATGCCTGAAATAACAAAGTTTATGTATACTGACCCAAAGTTGACTTTAGAAGGACAAAAGAAGTGGTTTAATAAGATTATAGAAGAGGAGAATAACTATCTTTGGATAGTTGAGGTTAATGGAATTCCAGTTGGTTCTATGATAATTACAGAACTTGATTTTGTGAATAAAAGATGTGCACCTGCGTTTTATATTGCAGTTAAGGAAAAGAGGTCATTAGAATTGGCAATAAGATTAGAAGCTAGTTTGTTAGATTTTATTTTCTCTAAGTTAAGTGTTAATAAATTTGTTTCAGAAGTATTTAGCTTTAATAAGGGAGTAATAAGAATCCACCAAATGTTTGGGTGTAGGATTGAAGGTGTTTTAAAAGAGCATATTTTTAAAAATGGTGAATTCTATGATGTAACTGTTTTAGGGTTAACTAAGAAAGAATGGGAAGAGAAAAAGAGTAAGTTAAAATATGAACCCATTGAATTTGAATTATAGCAGGGGAAGTTGTATATGATATACATAAGAACAGATTCCAATAATACTATTGCAACAGGTCATGTTATGCGCTGTTTATCTATAGCAAAGGCCCTAAAAAAATCAGGTGAAGAATGCATATTTATTACAGCAGATAGTTATTCAGATGAATTAATTAAGTCAAATGGATTTGATAGAATATGTCTAAATAGTGAATGGAGTAATCCAAATAGTGAGGTTGAAGTGTTGGTTAAGCTTATTAAGGATAAGGGAATTAAAAAGCTGCTAATAGATAGTTATTATGTTACAGAAGGTTACTTGGAATTTATAAAAGAATATACAAAGTTGATTTATATTGATGATATAAATTCATTAACATATCCTGTAGATATGTTAATAAATTATAGCGGTTCATATGAAAACTTTAAGTATGACATTAATTATAAGAATACACAAACTAAGTTATTATTAGGATATGATTATGTTCCTTTAAGAGAAGAGTTTCAAAACATTAAGCCCGAAGTAAGAGATAATGTAAAACAAATACTATTTACAATGGGGGGAACAGATGAAAATAATCTAAGTGCTGAATTCATAGGAAATATAATAAGTAACACAAATTTTAATAATATAATATTTCATATCGTAATTGGGAGATTTAATAAAAATTTAGAAGAATTGAATAAATTAGTTTCTAATTATTTAAATATCAAATTACATTTCAATGTAAGGAATATGGCAAAACTTATGAAACAGTGTGATATTGCCATCTCTGCAGGAGGAACTACTTTACTTGAGTTATGTGCGTGTGGAGTTCCAACAATAAGTTTTACAATTGCGGATAATCAAATAGCAGGAACTAAATGTTTATCCGACAAGAGTAGTATAATTTATGCTGGAGATGTAAGAAAAGATACTGATAAATGTATGAAAAATATTTTTGAGAATATGCAAAAACTAGTTAAGAATACTGAGAAAAGAAGTTATTTATCAAAAAATATGAAGAATATTATAGATGGGAATGGTGCTAATCGCATTGCTTATGAAATAAATCTACTTTAAATTCAGAATATAAATAAAATTTATTGTGGAGATATAAGAATTGTTTAAATAATTCTTATTTAATAGTACAAAAGTCAAAGCTACAAATTTCAATTAGCAATTTTTAATTGTCATATAAGGGGATTATTGATAATGAGAGGTATAATATGAATTATTTTTTGGAAAAGAGCAACGACAATGAGAGTGTTGTAAAAATAGAGGAGAACAATAAGTTTAAATATATTGGCAGTAAATATTCAGTTCAAAGAGAAATTGATAAATTTGTAAGTTCTGTTGGAGATATAAAAGAAAATGAAATTATTATAGTTTTTGGTTTGGCTACAGGAGAACATATTTTAAAACTTTTAAATCTAATAAACTCGAATAACAAAATATTAATCATTGAGCCTAATGATGGGATTTTAAAAGTTATTAAAGAATTAGAAAGTTACAAAAGCGTTATAAAGGACAAAAGAATCAACATAGTATTTAGCAATAATAAACAAAGTGTAAATTTAGCAAAGATATTTGGAGAATACAATGTAATGCCTATAAGATTGGTAGAGTATTCGAATTATGGTAAATTATTTGTTGATGAATTTAATAATTTTGTCAGTTTGCTAAAGAGTTTTTTACGTGAAACGATAATAAGAATAAATAGTGAAAGTGCCTTGAATAAAATTTGGTTTAATTGTTATATGAATAATATTAAATATATGATAGAAGGTATTTCTATAAATCATCTTCATAACTTATTCAAAAATAAAACTGCTATAATTGTTTCCGCAGGTCCTTCCCTAAGTAAGAATATAACTATGTTGAAAGAGTTGCAGGATAAGGCGGTTATAATATGTGGAGGGAGAACTTTAAGGCCACTTATAAACTTAGGTGTTAATGCTGATTTTGTATGTGTAGCAGATGAAGGAGAGACTGCTTATAAATTAATTAAAGATAATTTAAGTTGCAGTATTCCACTAATTTTTTATGAAGGAACCAATGACAGAATAGTCAAAGAGTATACAGGCTTTAAAATATTTTATACTAATGATAAATCTATAAATAATATTTTAGCTATGGATGTAAGGAGCTTAGGTTATGGAGGCTCTGTTGCACATACATCTATAGCATTAGCACAACATTTAGGGTGTAAAAACATAATACTTATGGGTCAAGATTGTGCTTTTACTAGCGATAAGCAATATGGTGAATATTCTATATCTAGTATGGACGAAGAAATCAGAGAAGAAAAAGATTTGTTTTGTGTAGAAGATATATATGGTGGATTGGTAAAGACTAATACATTGCTTGATAGCTTCAAACATAGAATTGAGCAGATGATAGAAGTGTTTTCAAATATTAACTTCGTAAATTCTACTGAAGGCGGGGCGAATATAAATGGAACAGAGGTTATTACTCTTAAAGAAGCTGGAATAAAATATTTAAGAGAAGAGATAAGCAAGAATTTAGATGAGTATTTAAATGTTGAAGAGATAAATAAGATAAATAAAGAAAAAGTTAGAAATAAATTATATAAAATAGCTGATGATTATAATAAAATTAAAAATAAATGTGATGATATTTTAGATTATTGTTCAAAGATTAAATATGACTATTTGGATATTAGAAAAACTCAATTTAATAGTGAAGAAATAATATGCATTGAAAATTACATATCGAAGTTTGACAAAGAGTTTGGAAAATTTTTGAAGAATGTAGAATTCTCTAGACTGTTAATAGTGCCTGTTATGAATGAAAATGAAATTAATGAGCAGTATCAATATTTTATTAATGAAGAACAAGGTATTAAGATGGATAAGAAAATTAGAAAAGTTAGTAGTACATACAAAGCCTGTAAGGATATTGCTTGTTTTGCAATCAATCTTATTAAAGAAAGTGCTGATAAATTATAATCTTTAGGAGTTTAATATGAGAAAAATAGAAATTGTAGAAACTAGAGAAAATAATTTTACCATATGTGTAGATAAAATATATTTGCATAGTAGATATTATCCTTTTAAAGAGGCAGAAAGATTTATAGTTGAAAATGAAAGGATATACAAAGGGAAAAAGCATGTATTAGTATATGGTGTAGCTCTAGGGTATCATATAATAAAGTTATTAGAAATGTTAGATGATAACTGTAAATTATATGTTTTTGATTTTGACAGTGAAATTATAAAAAAATGTTATGAGGTTGGTTTGTTAAAAATGATAGAAAAAGATAGCAGAGTAGAGCTATTTTTAAGTTATAGTAAAGAATTTCTCGATAAGTTCCATGAGAAGATGAAATTAGTAGAGGATATAATAATATATAAGCCATCTATAAAATGCTTGCCTGAATCATATGAAGATATCAAAAGTTTATTTAGATCTTATGAATTAGCTAAAATAGGGATACAGAGGTTTGGAGAAATTGCAAAGGAAAATTATGAGTATAATACAAATATAGAAAGTTATAGTATGGGGAGATTTTATAAAAGGTATTCATTTAAAGATAAACCGGTAGTTATTGCTGCTGGGGGCCCATCCTTAGAGAATGTACTTGAAAATTTAAAATCTTTTCGAGATAAATTTTATGTATTTGCAATAGGTCAAACTTTAGATATACTCATTAAAAATGGAATAAATCCAGATGCTATAGTTATAATAGACCCACAAGAAGCGGTATATGATTTACATATAAAGGGACATGAAAATTTAGATATTCCTTTATGTTTTTTAAGTACGGCTTCAAGATGGGGCGTATCAAAATATAAAGGACCTAAGTATATTTTCTTTAATAGTAAAGATAAGAATAATAATGACGATATAATAATAAATACAGGAAAAACAGTAGCAGTTGCGGCATTAGATATAGCAGTAAAAAGCGGAGTTGATAAAATTATTCTAACTGGTCAGGATTTAGCTTTCATAAACAATAAATTTCATGCAGGTGATGAAAATGAAAATATTTTATATAGCAAAAGTACTGTTAAGGTTATGGACGTAAATGGAAAAATGCTTGAAACTACGTCGGGAATGTTAGAATTTAAAAGAAATATAGAAAAAATAATAAAAGATAATCCCAAAATAACTTTTATAAATTGTAGCCAAGGTGCAAAAATAGACGGTACTGTAGAAGCAGATTTATCACAATTTTATCATAAGAATTAAGTTGAAATTAGTAACATAGGGCGGGTGAATAATAGTGGGATACTATACAGATAAAAAGATACTTGTAATAGGTGGAACTGGCACTGTAGGAAGAGGGCTTATTAACGAATTAGTAAAACAAAATCCTAAAGTAATAAGAATATTTAGCAGAGATGAATATAAACAATATATTATGGAGAACGAATTAAATGATTCATCACAATTTAGATATTTAATAGGCGATGTAAGAGACTATGATAGGTTAGAAAGAGCTATGAATGATATAGATATAGTTTTTAACCTAGCAGCAATGAAGCATGTACCAGCCTGTGAATATAATCCAACGGAGGCTATAAGAACTAATATAACTGGAATGGAAAATGTAATAAAAGCAGCCATAAGTAATGATGTAGAATGTGTTATCTTTACAAGTTCAGATAAGGCAATAAATCCTTCAAATACTTATGGGGCTACAAAATTATTAGCAGAAAAATTGGTACAATCTGCAAATTTTAGTAAAGGTGAGAGTAAGACGAAATTTGTAGCAGTAAGATTTGGAAACATTATGGGATCTAGAGGATCGGTTATTCCGTTATTTAAAAAGCAAATTGATGAATCAAAAAAAATAACTGTTACAGACCATAATATGACTAGGTTTATGATGACTTTAAGTGATGCAGTAAGGTTAATAATGAATTCTGCGGAAAAAGCTTTAGGCGGAGAGATATTTATATTAAAAATGCCAGTTATAAGACTTATTGACCTTGCAGAAACAGTTATTGAAGAAACTGTAAAAAAAGTAGGTTTGAAAATTAGTGATATACAAATTGAAGACATAGGGATTAGACCAGGTGAAAGAAAATTTGAGGAACTTATGACAAGACAGGAATCGGAATATGCTTTTGATTTAGAAAATACATATGTGGTTACAACAGAAAATTGTGCTGATTATTATAAAAATTGTAAAAAAGCTGAAATTATGAGTTATAATTCTTCAGACATAGAACCAATAAGCAAAGAAGAAGTAAGAAAATTATTATTAGAAGAAGGACTCGTATAATTAATTACGTATAATATAGATACTTAGTTTTAAAAATTCGAATATATAAAGTATATTAAAAGAGAGAGGTAATAAACAATGAATATACTAGTAACCGGAGGGGCAGGATTCATAGGCCGTTGGGTGGTAAAACAACTTTTAGAAGATGGACACAAAGTTTTGGCTATAGATAACTTATCTAATGGAAGTATTAAAAATATAGAAGAATTTAAGGATAAGGAATTTAAGTTTCTTAAAGTAGATATAAAGGATGAAGATGCTTTAAATGAGGTATTTAAAGAAAAGTTTGATATAATATACCACCTTGCAGCATCTATAAATGTTCAAGACAGTATAGATGATCCAAGAACTACATTTTTTAACGATACTGTGGGAACTTTTAATATATTAGAAAAAGCTAGAATTCAAATGTTCGGGAAAAATAGTAAAATGGATGGGGATAAATGGATCGTAGATGAAAAAGAAGAAGTTCATCCATGTAAAGTTATATTTATGAGTACATGTATGGTTTACGATAAAGCAGGAGAAAACGGAATAGATGAAAGTCATCCAGTAAAACCAGTATCACCTTATGGAGGTAGCAAAATAGCTGCAGAGAATATGATTCTTTCGTACTATAATACATATAAGTTACCTACTGTTGTTATAAGGCCTTTTAACACCTATGGACCATTTCAAAAAACAGGAGGAGAAGGCGGTGTTGTGGCTATATTCATAAATAATTCAATCGAAAATAGAGATATAAATATATTTGGAAGCGGAGAACAGACACGGGATTTGCTTTATGTTAAAGATTGTGCAAGATTTGTAGTTATGTCAGGATATTCAGATAAAGTTAATGGCGAAATAGTTAATGCAGGTACAGGAAGAGATGTAACAATAAATGAGTTAGCAGAGATTATAGCTAAAGGAAGAGTAAAAATTAGGCATGTTAAACATATTCACCCTCAAAGTGAGATTATGAAGCTTAAGTGTAACTATTCAAAAGCAGAAAAGTCTATTGGGTGGGAACCACAGTATACGTTAGAGAATGGAATAGAGGAAACGGAATATTGGATTAAAAGTAATACTTAAGAAGCTTTAATTTAGGGAGGGCATATGAAATGATAATTAATCATAATATGAATGCAATAACTGCCTATAACAAGGCTAATGAAGTAGGAAAGACAAAATCTAATGCCATGAAAAAGCTATCATCAGGTCTTAGAATAAATGAGGCTTCTGATGATGTAGCAGGATCTGCTATTTCCCAAAAAATGAAGTCTCAAATTAGGGGACTTGAACAAGCAGCAAGAAATATTCAAGATGGGGTTTCGCTTATACAAACAGCAGATAGTGGACTAGCAAATATTATGGATCCAAATCTAATTAGATTAAGGCAACTAGCAGTACAAGCAGCCAATGGAACTCTAACCAGCAACGATATTCAAACAATTCAACAAGAGGTAAATCAAATTATAAATGGTATTGATAGTATCGCAAATAATACAGAATTTAATGGAATAAAGTTACTAAATGGTAGTGATCCTAATATAAGTTCAACAGGAAATAATTTGGAAGTTCCTTTTGATTATAAAAATGTTTTAAGGTTACCTACACCAAATGGAACTGGACAGCTATCTTTATTTACAAATGAAGGATATCCTACGACCATTGAAGATAATGGCAAGAGGTTAGTTTTTGGTACAGGTAGTACTTCGTATCCTTCAATAATTGTAGATGGAAAAAATTATTATTTTCAAAATCAGAGTTCTTCTAATCCACAAGGAACTAGTGTAAATGTTATGAGTGATAGTATAATAAATGATAAATACGTAACAAAATATAAAGTAATTAATACTAATAATAATGTAGATTTAGAAGTAACTCAAACAATAGGAATTGTGGCAGATAAGTATGAAATAAGATATGACGTAAAAAATAATTCTGCTACAAGTTCACAAGTAGGAGTTGAATTTAATTTAGATACAGATGTAGCAGATGATGATTCAGCTAAGTTTATCGTGGATGGAGAAGATGTTTTAAACGAAAAATTATATTCAGCATCTTCAGAAGTTCCAGATTCTTTTAAGGTATATAATCAATATGGTACTACAAATAAAATTCAAGCTTCTGGAATATTGAAAACTCAGGAAAACCCTTATAATTCAAGCATAAAATACGAAGTATTAGAAGAACCTTCAAAGTTCGGGATAGGAAAATGGCATCAAGGAATAGAAAATAATGATTGGGTACCTTCTAATAATTCTACTTATGGTGATAGTGCATATAGTATATGGTATGAGGAAAAGGCTTTAGATGCTGGAGAAACACGTTCTGTAAATACTTTTTATGGATTATCTGTTCCACCTACTATTTCTATACCAGATCCAGTAGTTATAGAGAACCCTGCTGATATTATTTTGCAGGTAGGAGCTAATAATGGGAATGAATTTCGAGTTGAACTAAGTGATGTTAGAACAAAAAAGTTATTTCAAGATGGATATTCATTAAATACACAAGATGATGCAAACAAATTAATAAAATATGTTGATGTCGCTATAAAAAAAGTTTCAGATGAAAGAACAAAATATGGAGTTTATCAAAATGCATTAGAACATATAGGAAATAATGTTGATAATTATGGTTATAATATAACTTCAGCTGAATCAAGAATATCTGATACCAATATGGCTAAAGAAGTAATGGAGATGAGTAAAAGCAGCATAATTGAGCAATCAGCTCAGTCGATTTTAAATCAGGCCGAAAAAATGACTCAAAGTATAATTGACTTAATGAGCAAATGGCAAGGATAGAACAATTGTATTGAAGTTAAACTATCTAAGTTATGTGAAATCTAATGAATATGGAAGTGAGAGATTAACTAATATAACAGCTTAATAATTTCTTAAGTGCAATTTTGGGTTTTATTATTAAATTAGATGAATTTAATAATAAAATCTATATTTATATTGATTATTTAACTTTTAATGAAGAGGTACTTATAGAAATTGTTGATGGGAGAATTCTAGGAATGTGGCCAGAATATCAAGAATACGCCAAAAAGTAATATCTAAAATTATATAAAAAAACTTAATTTATATGATGAGATGCATACAAGGTTAAAGTGAATATTCATAATAATCTTGAAATATATTTTTGTTTATTTAAGTGATAATGAGCAAATCAAAGGCACGGATAACAGCTGATATAGTATTGGAAAAAATGTCTATGGACATAAATTTAGAATAAGCATCAATGGCTTAAACAATCGCTATTGGTGCCGTTTTGTTGCAATGTTTTCTTAGATTATAGCTATGTTTAAAGATGATAGAATAAACATATGAGAAAAGTATATTATTAATAACTTCAGGATTATAAAGATATTTTTAATTCTTACGATAATAAATTATTAAGTATAAGTATAGGAGTTATTAAAAAATAAAAAGGAGGTTTTATAAGATGAGACTTACTCATTAGCAAGTTCGTCGGTATCCTCCTCACTAGGGTGACAGGCACTTGTAAAAAAGTGTAAAAGTATAGGCGTTAGAAAAGTAAAACCTGTCAATAATTATAGATGATAAAAATTGATAGGAGAAATTTATAATGGGAAGAAAAAAATTAGAATGGTATCCAGGAGCGATGTATCATGTAACAGCGAGAGGTAACCATAGAAATGACATATTCAAAGAAGAAATTGATTTTGAATTCTACTTAAAATGTATGGAAGAGGCACTAAGTTATTATAAAGATTGTTATAGAATTATAAGTTATTGTTTGATGACAAATCATGTACATATACAAATAGAAGCAAAAGAAAAGCCTATAAGTTTTTATATTGGTAGAATTAATAATTTTTATGCAAAGAATTTTAATAGGAAATATAATTTTATAGGTCATTTGTTTCAATCAAGATATAATGCTGAAATAATAGAAAAAGATGAATATGCA
>Ga0183101_1000545_pt1 | contig 46230 bp, 47 predicted proteins | sample Biomet3_FD_127790 | JGI IMG/M metagenome (GOLD analysis project Ga0183101, IMG submission 127790) | Microbial communities from bioreactor (seeded with sewage sludge) at LBNL, California, USA - Biofuel metagenome 3 | ecosystem: Engineered > Bioreactor > Anaerobic > Unclassified ... | reverse complement strand
ACTCGTTTTATATTTTCTCTCTTTTTTGTGCTTCCCCACTCTATTGTACAGCTCACCCCTAAGTTTTGCTTTTATTGTTTCATGGCAAAGGTAATTACGGGTTCTTAACGGTTAAGAAAGTTCTGGCCTTTCCGGTTTTGAAATAAATCTCCATCCTTCTACTTTGTGCCAGGTAGTATTTATTTCAAAAAACTTGCTAAACCTAAACCCTACAACTTTTTTGGCCAAGAAACAAAAGCGAAAACTCAGGGGCGGCATGACCGTTTAAAAAAAAAGTCAGCACAAAGAGAAAATAAAATAAGAAACATAAAGCTCAAATCTTGGAGTGCATAATCTTTTTTAAAATATAATAATACAAGTAATATATAATATTAATCATATATAAATATAAAATAATGGATGCACAATTTATAAACGATACGGCAAAATACATAATGACTGTAATTAAAGCTTCACAAGCTATTTACTATTCATGGGGCAGTCATTCATTTAAAGCTATTATATATAAGGATATGGCAGCTTTGCAGTTTACAGTTAATGGCTTTCTTCATAAAGGTGATGTTATTATAGCTTATAATGGTGGGGCTGATCTGTTTGAATTATACCTTTTAAAAAAGTCTGAAGTCAAAAAATCAATGAAAAGAATATATGTTGATGAACTTGTGAAGGTAATTGATTCTTCGGTTGAAAAGAATACTAGTGATAATGAATACAAGAAAATTGTACATAATGAATATTGTATTTTAGAATAAGCTCATTTATTGCCGTATTTGAGCTTAAATATATTTTTTGATAAACTTGTATTTTTGTGAAATATTACTTTATTAGAAGTATTGTAGTAATATAGTAGTATATTATTTAAATAATATAGTAATTTTAATACTTGTATTTTTGTGAATTTCAATATAATGCGTTATATTTGCTTCATTAATTAAATATAGGAAGATAATGACTGATAAATCAAACAATATTTTCACCTATGGTATGAGCGATAACGCTATTCTGGGACTCTTAGGCCAACAAATAAAACAAATGCGTTTAAATAGAAATTTAACTCAATCGCAACTATCATCAATAGCAGGTGTTTCAAGGAGTACAATTAGTGACTTAGAACAAGGAAATAGAGGGGCTTTATCCTCTTTAATACAGATGTTGAGAGCATTAAATAAATTGGAAGTGCTGAATTCATTTATAACGAATGCGCCCGTAAGTCCGTTACAAATAGCAAAGTCATTAGGAAAAAGACGAAAACGTGCATCAGGAAAAAATAATATTAATAATTTAAATGAAGGTTCGGAATGGTAGAATATGTAGATGTAAAGTTATGGGGTGTTTCTGTAGGTGCTGCTTATTGGGAACAAAAAACAAAATCAGCCTCTTTTGAATATTATCCTAATTTCATAAAAAAAGGGTTAGAAGTTTCTCCAATCTCTATGCCACTTAGCTCAAATATATATTCGTTCCCTGAATTGAATTTTAAAACTTTTAAAGGACTTCCAGGTTTATTAGCAGATTCATTACCTGATAAATTCGGAAACGACTTAATAAATAGATGGCTTGCAATGCAAGGACGAGAATCTGATTCTTACAGCCCGATTGAGAGATTATTATATTTAGGGAAAAGAAGTATGGGAGCTTTAGAATTTGAAAAAGCGGAAAAAATTGGATTTAATCGAACTTCAACAATTGAAATTGATAGTCTGGTTAAAGCTGCTAGTATAGCTTTAGATGGTAAAAATAAATTAAATACTAATTTAAATGATGAAGAAAAAGCCCTTTTAGAAATAATAAAGGTTGGAACTTCTGCGGGAGGAGCGCGTGCAAAAGCAGTAATAGCATTCAATGACACGACAAAAGAAGTTCGTTCAGGTCAATTAGTAGCTCCAAAGGGATTCGAACATTGGTTACTTAAATTAGACGGTGTAACAAATACAGTTTTAGGCGATCCTCAGCATTTTGGTAGAATAGAATATGCATATTATAAAATGGCTATACAATGTGGTATAGAAATGACAGAATGCCGTCTTTTAGAGGAGAATAACAGAGCGCATTTTATGACTAAACGCTTTGATCGTGTGGGAGAAAAGGAGAAGATACACATGCAAACGCTATGTGGCTTGGCGCATTATGATTTTAATATTCCTGGGGCTTACTCTTATGAACAATTATTTATGATAATGCGTCAACTAAGGTTGCCATATAAAGATGCTGAACAAGTCTATAGACGTATGGTTTTTAATATTGTTGCACGTAACCAAGATGACCATACTAAGAATTTTTCTTTTCTGATGGATAAAGAAGGCATATGGCGATTAGCACCAGCCTATGATATTGCCTATTCATACAATCCTTCAGGGGAGTACACATTTCGCCATCAAATGTCTGTTAATGGTAAAACAGAAAACTTTATAAAACAGGATTTACTAGCTGTTGCATCTTCAATGCATATAAAAAAACCAGAAACTATAATTGAAGAAATTATAGACTCGGTTGCTAATTGGAGTAAACAGGCTGCCGACGTAAATATTCCATCGTCTATAATTGAATCTATTTCCAAAACTCATTTATTGAATTTGAGGAATTTACATTAATTTATGCTATAGTAAAAACAAATATAATTTATATTATATGTATTATGTAAATATAGTAATATAATAATTTGGTAATATAAAAAAATTGTATATATTTGCATTATGGTAATATAGTATTAGAGTATAATAATAATATAAATTGAAAATATTATGATAATATCATTCGTAAATCACAAGGGTGGAGTAGGAAAGACTACAACCACTATTAATGTTGGAGCTGCCTTGGCTTCGATGGGGAAAAAAGTTCTTCTTATTGATGCAGATCCGCAGGCGAACCTTTCTCAAAGTTTGGGCTTTTATTCAGATGATTTAAAAACAATCAATGACAGCATAATAGGTGCAATTGATGACGTTTTTAATTTAACCATCTATAACAAGAAAAAGAACCTGGATGTTGTTCCTTCTTGTCTTGATCTATCAGCAGCGGAATTAAATCTTTCACATGAGACCGGAAGAGAATATTTTCTTAGAGAATTAATAGCTCCTATAAAGAATGACTATGATTATATTCTTATTGACTGTGCTCCATCTTTAGGTATTATCACTGTGAATGCCTTAACGGCTGCTGATAAGGTAATAATTCCTGTACAGTGTCAGGTGTTGGCTTTAAGAGGGATGAAAACACTTCTTTCTATAGTTCTGAAAATGCAGAAAAAAACAAATAAGGAATTATCTGTTATGGGTTTCTTGCTTACAATGTTTGATGGGAGAACAGCTCTTAGTAAACAAATAGCAGAGAGTATGAAGCAAACACATGGCGATCTGGTTTTTAATACGCCTATACATTCTAACGTACGATTGGCAGAAGTCCCTTCTACTGAGAAGGACATTTTTGAATATGATAGTAGTAGTTCTGGAGCAATAGACTATATGAATGTTGCTAAAGAAATAATCAAAAGAAAATAGATTGTAATATTGTAATTTAATAATATATAAATAAAGTAATATAGTTATGGCAAAAAAAATAATTAATGTAAATGATTTAATTGGCGGTTCTGATGAAAAGTCAATAAAAGAAGAAATTCAAAAAAAGAGTAAAAACAGTGCAGAGATGAAAGTCCCTAAGTGTTTTAAAATGAAACCTTCTTTGCATAAGAGGATAAAAGTTGAAGCTGCACAAAGAGAAATAGATATTTCTGATTTAATGGAAGAAATGACGCTGAATTATTTTAATAATAAAAAATAAAGTAATCTATATTATTGGAATTATATAATATAAGTAATATAATAATATTTAATACATGAAATATAAAATATCAATAGTCTTGTTTTTGTGTCTGCTTTTGGCTTCTTGCAGCTCAGATAACAATATTGTTCCTGAACCGACACCAGGTGTAGATACGACTGCCGTTAATACTGTTAATATGTCAGTAAGTCCTTCTGTTGCACCAGTTTTAACGAAAAGTGGGGTAGTGGAGCAGTTTACCAGTTCAAGCAAGATCGGAATGTTTATTACAACTGGTAATTTGGGTAACAATTACACTTCAGATACTCAAAACGTAAATGTTCCAGCTGCTTTCGATGGCACAAACTGGACACTTGGACGTGAGGTGAAATTGTCCAATGACGTTGCAGCAGTTTACGCTTATTATCCATACAATGCGCTAAACTCAAATGGAAGTGCTATTGATGTTGAAACTGATTCTCAGACTGATTACTTATATGCAGCTAAAGCTTTTGTTAATGCTAGTCAACCTAAAGCTTCACTCTTGATGAAACATGCAATGTCGCTCGTTTCTCTTGTAATCAAAAAGAATGACTATAAAGGGGATGGCAAGGTAAGCAAGGTTGAGATCGTGGGCGTACAATCTGTCGGGAAGATGGATATCGCTTCAGGGGTAGTAACCAGGGCTGGAGTTTCAAGTACTTATACACGTAGCTGTGACTATACATTAAATGATAATTCGCTGACAAAAAACAGAATAATTTCTTTACCTCTTAAAGTTTCAGAGACTTCAGGGGTTTCAATAAAAGTAACAGTTGATGGGAGAGGATTCTCTTATGATGTTCCTGCAACACATATCTGGAATGCTGGTTATGAGAGTACATATACTCTTAATCTTCACGACACCTCTATTGATGAACTTACTGATGTTGCCCTAGATAAAACATATTGGTCCTCATTCGGTAGAGAAGATAATGTAACGACAGTAAGTAATTCCACTTCACTGCTGAGAATACAAAATTATTCCACTGAATATGGTCGAGTTGCGGTTTCTAGTGAAGGTAAAAAGTTTGGAATTTGGGTTAATAATTATGGAACTGACTGGAAAGGAAAGGTAAGATTTGCTCTTTATAATGGTACGCAGTTGATAGAAAAATATCAAGCGTATAATGTTGCGATTAAAGGAGGGTATTATAATGTCTTTGAGATTCCATGTTTTATAAATTGCTCTCCAGGTAATTATAGATTAGTACCTTTGTTTCGGGCTGATGGTTCTTCTGATTGGATTGCACCTAAATATTACACAGGAGTCACTGATGAGGATTGGGCTTATACTGTTACATCTAATAACACCGCACCGTCATGCCGTTATTTATGGATGGATGGTTCGAATAAAAAATGCACAGGATTGATTTATGATAAGTATTTGAATGAATCTTTTAATGTAAATTTTATAATTACTAACCGAGCACAAATTGCTTTACGTGGAGAGATAAAAGCCGTTTGGGAAAGAACTTTTGGCGATTTTATCCCAAGTTCTTATAATGATGGTAATACCTGGTCGGATGAAATTGGACGTACTCGTATTGATATTGCAGCTGATATTAAAACACATACTGGAGCTGTTGCCTGCGCTATTAAAGCAACCCGTTCGATCGTTACTAGATTCACGCCGATGATTCATTTATATTTTAAGGCGGATGGAACAGATGATTGGGTACTGCTTCGCGATGATTGCGATATACTATTTGATACTATGAAAAATATAACTGATATGAATATATATTCCTCTGATAATATAACTGTAGTAGGAGGCTTAACTTCTGTTCTGGCGAAATATAATACCGGAAACTTCCTCTTTGTTTCTTTGAAAAATTAAAAATGAATAAATAGATATACAGATTAATGCACTCTGTAACACTCTTTAATTTACTTTTTTTCTGATAATATTATTTTCAATGAGTTTAGGTCTTACATTTATAAAAACAGTTTTATAAATGTTGACTAATCAACCCTAAAACAATAGTATATTACTCTATCTAGAGATCAAGCAGAAATATTTATGCCATTATAAAACAAAAAGCAGACAATAATATGTCTGCTTTTTTTTGTTTATATAGTTGATTTATAATTGTTGTTTTAATTAATTGTATATATAGATATATTACTGTTTTTGTTTATTTGGATGTTTGATCAGCTAATTAAAATATAAATATTGTCGTGTTTAGTTATAATAGTTACATTAACTATTTGAAACTTAAACTATTAATAATTATATAATATTAATATCGAAACATGTTCTCCAAAATATTTAGTAAATCAAAACAAATTACCATCTTTGTGTGTTTAATTATACGACCCTTTTTTATTGAGTTAAACTTAATTTATATATATTATATTATACCATAATGATAAATACATTCGTATAATTATTTGTTAATTGTTTAATATATATATATACGTTAAAATATATATAATATAAAATATAAAACACAACTATTATTATATTATGATGCAAATATAACAAATAAATACAATATAAAAAAAATATTAAACGTTAAATATTGTCTTTTCTTAAAGTTACGCCTTTATGGCGAAGATATTTATACATAGTAGCGGTACTAATATTAAGATTTAAACATATTTTTTTAATCGAAACGCCTTGACAATATTGAGTAACTACCAAGGACGCTATTTTTTCTCCTTTTTGACTAATACCTCTTGGACGACCTAATATTTTACCCTTCCTTACAGCTTCTTCAAGTCCTGCTATCGTTCTTTCTGAATTTATATTCCTCTCAAATTCAGCAAACACTGCACATACACCTAGCAATAATCGTCCTGCTGCATTGTTAGGATAAATTCCATCCTTAACAATAGCTAACGTTATTTTTCTTTCATTTAAATTGTCAATAATATATATTAGATTCTTCAACGATCTTCCTAATCTATCTAATTTCCATACAACTAATGTATCTCCTTCTTTTAGTTCTGAAAGAATCTTATTACAAACAGGCCTGTCTTTAGCTCCTGATTTTTTTTCTGTATAAATTTTATCACATCCATATTTTTTCAATGCATCTATTTGTGAATCAAGGTTTTGATCTTCTGTACTTACTCGAGCATATCCTATTTTAACCATAATATTTATTTATTTAAAAAATTGAGGTGCAAAGATAGTTTTTTATAAAAAGGGTCGTATAAATGAAAAAAAAAGTTTTAGTATTTATTTCTCTGCTTTGTGGTTATTTATCACCTACTCATGCACAAGATATATCGATCAGGACTAATCTTGTAGGACTTTCTACTTTAAATTTAAATGTAGAACCTAGTATATCAATAGGTAACAAAAAAAGATGGTCATTACATTTACCAATTCAATACAACCCTTTCGTATTGGATGGTAATAAAAAAATGCAGAATTTAACTGTTATGCCTGGCGTTAGATATTGGTTTTTGGAATCATACGTCAAAAATTATGTTGGTGCTTATCTTGTTGCAACCAATTATCATGGTGGCAATATTTTTGGAGATAAATATCGCTACTACGGAGATGCTTATGGCTTAGGAATTAGCTATGGTTTTGCAAAACCAATTGCAAAACGTTGGAATATTGAATTAGAGGGTGGAATAGGGGCTATTTGGGCAGACTATGAAAAATACACCTGTAAGAAATGTGGGAAAAAAGTAGGAGATTATAATGGCTGGTACATTCTTCCAACCAAACTCTCTGCTTCTGTTGTCTATTTATTCTAGTGTTATGAAGAAAGTTATTTATATAATATGTGCTTGTTACTTTATTACATCTTGTCGTATGACAAATGGTATTGAAAAAAAGAGAGTTAAAGCAAGTGTTACCTTGCCTACTAAATTAAACCTTCCTGAAAGAGCCGAATATAAGTTATCTAACATTCAGACCTTTACTGAAAAAGGGAAAAAAATTAGTTATGCTAGAACTGAAAAGGACAGCACAGGCAATAAAAGGATAACAGTCCAATTAAGTAATGTGACAGTTGTAGCAAGGTCCAAATCTGTTCCGGAAAGAAATGGTAAAATTAATCTTGATTTTGTTGTTAAAGTCCCCCGAGATCTTCTCTCAACAAATTGGATGGCTGCAATAACTCCAATCGTTTTAAAAGGCGATAGAAAAATTCAACTTAAAGATATTGCAATGAACGGCAAAGCCTTTATTGAATATCAGAAGAAAGGTAGTCAAATTTATAATCTTCTACAAAGGAGATATGAATTATTTAAGCGTGATTCTTTAAGGATTGGTAATTATTATAATTATAAATATAATCTCAAAGTTACCAATGCTGGCGCTAGGCTTGATACTATTATTAAAAAACCTGGTTCATTCGAATATTACTATACGCAACAAATAAAAGCTGATGATGATAGTAAAAAAATAAATCTGTGCCTTGCTGGCCGTGTTTTTGCCATTGACAAAAGTACATATACAATGCCTGTTTCAGATACTATATCTTATATTGTGTCATCAATGGTTCAATTTCTTGATTTAACCCCTCATTTTAAAAGAGTGATAATCGAAAGGAAAGCAACTTCTTCTTTGAAGTCTTATATAACATTCCCCTCTGGTGGAAAAGATGTTGATGAAAAATTAGGAGAGAACCAGAATGAAATCCAAAAGGTACAAGATATGATTTCTAAGATCACTAGTACTGGAGAATTTCTTGTTGATAGCATTTCTTTAAATGCTGGTTGTTCTCCTGAAGGATCTTACAAAAAAAACATGTCCCTTTCAAAAGAAAGATCTCTTTGCCTGAAACAATATTTAAAAGGAAAACTAAAGTCAATTGATGGTATTGATACAATGCTTATTGCGCATGCAAATGGAGAGAACTGGCAAGAGCTTAACAACCTTATTACCTCTTCTTCTGTATTTCAAAAACAACAGATTCTTTCAGTGATCGGAACAAAAGCAAATCCGGACGAAAAGGAATTTACTCTCAGGAATAAATTTCCTGCTTCATATAAGGATATTGTTACACGCTTTTATCCACGACTTCGATCTGTAGATTTTACTTTTTTTGTGCACCGAAAGGGCATGATAAAAGATACTATTCACACTACAGAGCCGGATACACTTTATGCTCATGCTATTGAATTAATGCAAAAAAGGAGATACTCTAAAGCATTACAAATCCTAAACGAATACCAAGACTGGAATACGGGTATTTGTTTAATGAGTTTGGGATATGATGAAAAAGCCTATGAGCTTTTTAAACAACAAAGTCTTTCTGCAAATACAGAGTATTTACTAGCCATTCTTGCTGCAAGACTTGGAAAAGAAAAGGAAGCTTATGAAAGATATATTCATTCTTGCAAAATGGATGAATCCAAAAAATGGCGTGGAGCTCTTGATCCAGAAATTAATCAAATAATTAATAAATATAATCTGAGTTTAAAATGAGAAAAATATTAGTAATAGTAGGCTTAATTTGCTTGTGTGGCTGTGCTGAGTTCTCTGAAAACTGCCATTATACAGGTGTTGTTGACCTTAGTATAGACAAATCAAATCTGAGCCCTGAAACAAAAAAAATGAAGGCAGTTTTTTATTGTGATGGGAACCCTACTTTAATCTTTGATCTCCATGGTGATACCGTTCTTTCATCTATTAACGCAGGTAAAAACAATATTCTACTTATAAATGATGTATCTGAAGTCTCATTTGATAATTTGAATAACAAAGAGTCTGCTCAAATTTCATTAAAGACATTAACTAAGGGGAAAAAGGTTTATGTAAATTCTGCTCCTTTAATATTTACAGACAAAAAAAATATAGATGTTTTACCGTTTGATACAGTTAAAGTGAGGTTTATCCCGATCTTATCTGAGAAAAAAATAAATTTCAAATTCCAAATAAATGGAGATGTAAATGTTTCTTCATTATCGGCTGAACTATCTGGAATTCAAACAAAATATTCTCTCTCTTCAATGAGTGCTATTTCATCAGAGGCCATTTTACCTTTTGATGGAATAATGAGTAAGGAAAATAACTTTTCAAAATCCATTTTTACTCTTGGAATAAACAAAAAAACAGGGATTAAAAAGCTATTGTCTATTAAGCTGAATATGTCTGATCAAATGAATCTTAATCAAAATATTGACCTTACTGATAAGCTTGATAATTCAGATGGGGCAGTAATAGATTGTACCATTATTATTTCAATTAATAAGACCCAATTATATACAACAATTCAGGATTGGACCACCCATGATTGGGGGGCTATTAATTTTTAATCATTTATTTTAAAATTTTAATTATGAAAAAAGTAAAATCTTTGATGGCAGTAGCAACTGCTTTAGTTCTTCTCAGTTCTTGTCAAAATGCAGACAACAATCCGGTTAGTGATAGTGTTCCACTTTCCATAAAAACAACATTTGGTACAACTACAAAATCGGTTATTTCTTCTTTTCCAAATGCTTCAGCATTAGGCCTTTTTGTAACAAGTGGAGCTCTAGGAAATAATTACGAAGGGACTAGTAGTTATCAAAATGTTAAGTCTACTTATTCAGGTAGTGCTTGGTCACAAGCCACTCCTGTTTACTTGACAAATAATAATGCAGCTATTTATGCTTATTATCCTTATAGTGCAGTAGTTACAAATGGTACAATAATTCCGGTTGAAGCAACATCACAGACAGATTATATGTATGGCTCTTCTAATGATGTAAACAATAGTTCTGCAATAGCCACATTGTCAATGAAACACGCTTTAGCACTTGTTGAATTTAAAATGAATAAAACAAATTATCCTGGTGTAGGACTTGTTACCAAAATAGAAATTGCCAATGCTTCTGGAAAAACTATATTATTCAGTGAAGGAACATTGAACTGTTCGACTGGAACAATTAGTAATACTTCTGGGAAAAATATATCTGCTAGTATTAGTAATGGTTCTGGTTTATTAACTCTTCCTGCAACAGCATCTTCAGACGAAAGTACTTATCCAAAGGTGATGGTACTTCCTACAGCTGCAACTGTTGCAGCTGGTGATCTAGTAATCAATTTCACAATTGATGGTAAGGTTTATACATACCAAGTACCAGCTTCTACGACTTGGCTTGGAGGCTCTAAAAATATTTATACTGTTACATTGTCCGGAACAGCAGTCAGCGTAAACGGCTCTGTAGCTATAACCGATTGGACTAGCGGTGTTAATGGTACTGCTGGTTTAAACTAATCTATCATTACTAAAGGGAGGAGTAATTCTCTTCCCTTAAATTAATTGCTTATGAAAAAACTATTTATTTTACTAAGCTTTTTACAGTTCCTAATAGTACAGACTTCCTGCAATAATGATTTTGAAGAATCTTCCACAATAAAAAATAATGAGGTTTCATTCACTTTACTTAAAACGAAGGCCGGAGATACTAATTTTTCTATTGGAGATGAAATAGGAGTGTATGCTGTTTATAGCGCGCAGACCTTACAAAGTTCCGGGAATTATGCAGATAATAAACGTTTCAGATGGAACGGTTCTGCATTTATTCCGGTTGATAATTCAAATAGAATTTTTACAGCACCTGGTGTTACATTGGACTATTATACTTATTATCCTTATAATAGCTCATTAAATTCTGCGACCAATTCGAATTTTAATATCAGTACTGATCAATCATCTAACATTACTAGTTCCGATCTTATGACTGCTGTATTTAAAGGTGCAGGATTCAATACAATTATTCCCTTAACCTTTCGTCATTTAATGACAACTACTGAAATAACTTTTCATAAAGGTAGCAATTCAGTAACTAGTGCAAAATTAACAGGAAGAAATATAGCCGCTCAAAATGTAAATCTTGCAGATGGTTCATATAATACTGCAAGCTCAGCTTCGAATATAACATTATATAAAACTAGTGAAACATCTGATGTTATTACTTACAGAGCATTGATACCCAAACAATCAATAAGTATAGGAACTCCGATTTTTTCTTTTGTCGTTAATGGTTCCTTAACAAGGAGTTATATAGCAAACGAAAATCTGAATCTTACAGCGGGCAGCAAGAATACTTATAACGTGTATTTAGCTTATAAAATAATTGCTAGTGCTGGAGTTGGGGGCACTGTTTCGGGAACGGGAAATTTTAATATAGGTTCTACATGTAATTTGGTTGCAACACCTAATTCTGGATATAAATTGTCTGGTTGGTTTGAAGGTGGCACATTAGTAAGTTCTAATTCAACTTACTCATTTATACCAATGAATGATCGGTCATTGACGGCCATGTTTGCTGTTAACGAAACTTATGAAACATCATATACTGTTTCATTAAGTCCTACATCATTCAACTTTGTTGCAACAGGAGGTTCGCAAAGTTTTACTATTTCCTGCAACAGAATTGTTAAGACCTATGTTAACGGAACGTTAACAAACACGGCTTCGACAGCTTCAACAGATTATTCGTTGAGTGTTTCGGGTACAGGATTTTCTGTTTCAGGTAATCAGGTTATTGCTGCTGATAACAGTAGTACTTCCTCCCGAATGGGGACTCTTACTGTCACAGCAGGTACTGCATCGGCTAGCGCTGACTTATTACAGGATGGAAAGGTTAGTGTTGATGTAGGAATCATTAATTAATAGAAAGATGAAGAATACAATATTATTTTTTTTAATTGTAATATGCTTGATCTCTTGTAATGAAGAGATTGAAACTTCAAAACTTTTAGAGGTTTCTGCCAATATTGCAACAAAATCTATCTCTGATTTTGTAGAAAATGATTCCATTGGAATTTTTGTACAAAAAACAGACGGCACAATGTATAATGATTGTGACTGTTCGCAGAATGCTAAGGCAGTATATCAATCAGGAAAATGGTCTGTTTTACAGAATATAAGAGTAGGGGCGGACACTGGCAATGTGTATGCCTATTATCCTTATAGCACTGCGGTATCAGATTATAAAAATATACCTTTAAAAATTGCTACACAGACGGATTATTTATATTCTGATAAATCGGCTGTTAATGCAAATCAGCCAAAAGCCAATCTTATAATGAAGCATGCGATGTCGCTTGTATCATTTCAGATCAGCAGGAATAATTATCCTGGCACTGGTGTTGTTTCTCATATTGAGATAACTGGCGTACCTGATACTGGAATGTTAGATATCTCCACTGGTAACATTACTTCAGGTACTATAAAATCTTTTTCTCATGATTGTAATATTACACTGTCAGCTGCTCCTGTTACTATTGACTTTATAACAATTCCTTGTTCTGCGGATGGGGTTACGGCTGTGTTTACGGTTGATGGAAAAGATTATACCTACAAGTTTCCGAATGGAATACTGGAAAAGGGTAAAACAAATACTTACATGCTTTCCCTTAATTATACTGAGCTTTTGCAAACAGGATCTTCTGTGTCTCCTTGGCTAGCAGGGAATACCTATACTGGAGATCTTAATTTAATAACTAAATAATTTTATATATGAAAAAGAAAATCTTACTATTTACCTTGTCTGCTTTTGCATTATTTTCGTGTAGCAAGGATGTTGTTGACTCTCCTGTAAATGAAGGGAAAGTCGAGGTTAAAGCAATTGTAATGGATGGTGGTACTGTTACCACAAAAGCCAGTTCTGAAGCGGGTTCAACAAGTGGAGCTGGTTTGTATAATGATGGAGCTGCTGTTACTGTAACGGCAACACCCAATGCTGGTTATGAGTTGGAACACTTTTCCAGCTCAGATGGTAAATATAGCGGTAGTAATTCTTATTCTTTAAAAGCTTACCCTGTAACGTTTACTGCCAAATTCAAAAAGGTTTATAAAGTAAATTATTATTTTGAATCATCTGATCCTAATGCTGGAGCTGTTAGTCGTAGCGTTCTTTCATTTGACGATCCGCAAGAAATTGCATCGGGAGTCACTATAACATCCACAGCTAAACCTGGTTATAAACCTGCAGGATGGATTATTGACTTACCTGATGGGATTAATCGAATTGATCAAGAAATTCCCGCATGGTTTTCAACAGTTAATGGATTATCTGAAGTTGTTACACTGAATGATGTAACGTGGTATGATATGGGACGAGATGTTAACACAGATGCATTCCCACAAGAATGGATGGATAACACTTATTTCCCTGACGGAACAAAATTCAGAGCACTTTATACTGTGGACTCAGGTTCTGGTTCTGGTTCTGATACTTATTATTCTGTAACTGTTAAAGGTGATTGTTGGTATAATAACGCATGGTGGGGACCTGCTTATTCATCTAACCAAACACCTTATACTTCGATATCTATTGATGGCATATCCGGTAGTGGTTATACGACTTCTGTCACACAATTTTTAAAAAGTGGTACTTTATGTAAAATTAATGCTGAAAATCCTTATGGTTATAATGTTGGAGAAACAGGATATTCTTTTGATGGATTTTATTCACCGGATAGATCTATTTGTTATTTGAGTACAAATGGTACAAACTCTTCTGGCTCTTATTCTTTTACAGTCACTAAAAGTATAACAATTTACGCCAACTTTAGCTATAATAGAGCTGATGAATGGGGACATTAACAATATTAACACTGCGTTAATTTTTTGATTAAAATGAGAAAGTGAAAGTAGAAGCCGTGAGGCTCCGGGAGGGTAAAACCTCCTTCCCTTTATTTAAACTTTTATTCTTTAACTTTTAAAATAATAAATATGACATTATTAAATATCTTATTGGCTTCAGGAATTTCAACAGCATTGAATTCTATTATAGCAGATTATCTAATTCCTTTATATGGTTTTGCCATCCTTATGGGAGTTATAGCAGGTATTGTAAAAAACTGGGAATCTATTAATGATAACACAGGTAATGGTCGCAGGAAAGAAGGCTTTATTAATATTGCATGGATAGTCGGGTATGTTGTCTTAGCAGAGGCAGCAACCGTGGGTATTGGAAGTTTGATAAGAGGAATGACAATTACTATATAAATGGAACACAAGGTTAGAAAAGGGCTAGAAAGTAACTTCCTTATTTATGGTTGTACGGTTAAAGCGTTTTATGTGCTTCTAGGTTGCGCAACATTTGAAACCTTGTATATAGTTGGAGATATTTTAAGTGCATTAAGAAGTGGACATTTTTCCACATTTATGATGCACTTGATTTTAAATATTGGAATATTTATAGCTCTCTGGTTTTTTTTGGTAAAGAAGTCAAAAAAATCAAAATATAAATTTGGAAAACGTGAGTCTACAATTTCAAATAAAGATATTTTAAATTATATAAAATGAAAATAAATTCACAAGAAGCTTATTCAATACTTGGTGTAGTCGGTGAGGATAAAGGGGCTATTATTTCAAAATCGGGTATTTTGACTCTTGCTTTTGAAATGAATTGTCCGGAAATTTATTCTCTTTCTGAAGAGAACTTTGAAAGTATACATGCATCCTTTTTTCAGGCTTTTAAAAACATGCCGGATAATTCTTTTGTACATAAACAGGATGTTTTTCTTAAAAAGAAATATATCCCACAATTAAAAGAAACTTCCTTTATAAATAAAGCAGAAAATAGACATTTTAAAGATAGGCAATTTCTGGAACATAGATGCATTTTATCTTTCTCATTATGCAATATTGAGAATCTAGAATCGTCTTATCAGGCCAGCCCAATATCATATAGAGAAAAAATAGGAGTAAAAAGCAAAGAACAAATTGCAATATTTCTTGATGCTATAGATGGGGCTATTGATGTAATTAAAAATATAACTAACTTTTCAATAGTTCAATTGAGTAATAAGGAAATTAAAGAATATATTTTTAACTACTGCAATGGATTTACAAATGATAACTCAATAAGGGATATCCATTTTGGAGAGGCTTTAACAATAGGAGATAAAAGAGCTTCAGTATTCTCTATAAGCGATGAAATGTATCTGCCAGATACCATTCATACTTATAAAAAAGATGATACTCTTCCACAAGCTAATTCTTTTTTATTTTCTTCTGAAATGGAGTCTCTAGGCGTGCACTTACTATGTAATCATGTATATAATCAAATTGTTTGGTTTCAGGGTTCTAACCAGCTAAAAGGTGAATTGGAAAATCGTGTGAAATTATTTGGCCAACATCAGAAGTTTAGTGCCGCAATTGAAATAAAACACAAAAAACTTGAAGAGCTTAAAAATGAAATATTCCAGGGTGAAAAGTTACTTTGTAGAACATCTTTTAATCTTATGTTATGGGATGAAGATACCGAAGCTCTTAAAAAATCCGAGGACAAAGTAAAAGAAATATTAAGAAAAGGCGATTATAAATATTATCAACCATCTTTTGAGGGATTGCAAAATATATGGATTGGAAATATAATAGGAAGAGAAAATAAACTTTCTAAAGATTACTATTTTCTTACTGATCTGGATGTGGCTCTCTGCCTTTTTATAAAAAATTCGACTTTTAAATCTGATGAAGAAGGTATTTACTTTAATGACAGACAATTTCAATCCCCAATAAAAATAGATATTTGGGATGCAAATAAAAAAAGAATACCAGCTAGAAATGCGATAGTCGTTGCATCAACAGGTGGTGGCAAAAGTGCAACAACACTAAACATAGTTCAACAAATGATTGAGAATAAAACAAAAATTATTGTCTGCGAGTTTGGCAAATCATTTGAACAGCTTACTCACTTGTATCCATCAATTTCACTACATATTGATTATGACGGGACTTCTCCACTTGGAATTAATCCATTTTGCTTAAATGGGGAAGAATTGTCCGGAGAAAAGATGAATACTTTAGTCGAAATTATCCTTAAATTCTGGAGAAATAAAGACATAAAAAACGATGAAAATCAGGTCGTTTCACTTACTAAGATTGTAGCTGATTATTATAATTATGTTAAGAATGAACATTCGTTTCCTGATTTTTATAATTATGTAAAAACTAATTACGAAGACATAGTTGTAAGAAAACAGATTCCAGAAGATTTTTTTGATATAAAAAGCTTTTTGCATATATGTTCTGAATTTATGCCTGGGGGGAAATATGAGAATGTTTGCAAAAAGGGAAACTATGAAGAAAACATTCTGAATAAGGATTTTATTGTTTTTGAATTGACAAAAATAAAAAAAGATCCGTTCTTAACTTCATTGATAATGAGCATTCTTTTCGACACAATCGAAAACAAAATACTCCTTGATAAATCAACAAGGGGAATGCTTATTTTTGATGAATACGCCGAAACATTGTCAATGACTGATAATTTTAGCGGAAATGATGTTCATTCTACTGTTGCATTCTGTTATCAAAAATTGAGAAAGGATAACGGTGCAATTATGACCATTATTCAATCACCCGCACAACTTCCTGAAAATCACTATACTAAAGGTATTATTTCAAACACACAGATTCTTTATGTTTTGCCTACAACTGAGGTTGTATATAATCAGGTTATTAAAACTTTTGAAATTGTGAGAAAAGATAATATTAACCTAATGAAGTCTATTAAAAATAATTTCTCAGGAGTAAAACCTTATTCTGAAATCTATATCAGAATGCAAGATAATTATAATACAGTGGTTCGTTTAGAATTTTCTCCTGAGAAGTTTTACTCATTTCAGACAGATGGTGAGGATTGGCAAGCTATTCACGAGGATTATTTGAGAACAGGAAACATGGAAGAATGCATAACAAATCATATGCTAAAAAGAAAACTATAAAATAGAAGAATATGAAAAGATATTTATTAAGCACAGCTTTACTATTACTTTTTACTATAACTGTAAAAGCTCAGTTTGTTGTAACAGACCCGGCAAATAATATAGTATTAATTAAACAACTCACAGAAGCTGCAAATCAAACCAAGCAAGTTACCCAGTCGGCTAATTATTTAAAACAAAGTTGCGATTTACTTACTAAAGTCAATAATAAGATCAGGGATGCTTCTTTAGCAAAGAGCGTTTTAACACAGCAAGTTAGTCTTGTTACAAAGTGCTCTAAGATGTTGACGAAAAAAAATGTAACATCTTTGTCTACCTATCAGATTTTTTGTACCAATGTGGAATCTATTCTGAATAAAAATCGTTCTTTGACGCAATTACTAACCCAGACTCTTTCTCCATCTATGAAAATGAGCGATAGCGAAAGGTTAACTATGTTGATGACTATTGAAGAAAAAACACAGCAACTTAACAAGAGTTTATCTAATCTTGAATCCTCATACAATCTAACAAATGGTATGCTAAAACTTTATAAATAAAAAATGGATGGAATTTTAGTTAATAACTTCGATGTCGCAAGTATTGAACGAGTTTACGAAAACGTTAAAGGTTCGATTGAGATAAATTCAATGAGAGGCGTTGTTGTTGTAATAGCGGCAGTATTGATTATTGACCGTCTAATTAAAGAATATAAGAATAGTGCAAATCAAAATAATGGTAAACCAGATATGAAAGATTTTACAAATCTAATTTACTTATATGGTTTTGTTATGACTATAATTCTTATTCTACCCTTTTTACTAAACGCTATTGAGGGACTATTAGGTGATATGCAACAATCACTTACTCAAAAAATGGGAACTGGCACTTCTTTTATGATGGAAGAATCAGCTAAGTTATTTGTAGAAAAAGTGAAAAACAATCCAGAAGGACCTAGCTTAACTGATGGACTGGCATCAATTGCAGATTACACAATGACTGTTTTAGTTGCTCCACCAATATATTGGGCTACAAAATACATGTATTCTCTTTTCATTGTTGGAAGATACTTTTATCTAATTATGTTGGAAATAGTGTCACCAGTTGCTATAATCATGCTTCTTAATGAAAAAACTCACCAATATTTTATGACCTGGGCAAAGCATATGTTTATATGTTATCTAATGATTCCTTGTTACTTGTTAGCAAATCAATTTTCAGATACGCTTATCAATACTATGTTTAATAACGAGGTTACAATATGGTTTGCGTTGTTATCTTCATTTTTAATAAAACTATCTCTTTTTAAGATAGTTAATTCCAAACTTTATAATTTGATTTAAAATGAACAAGGACAGTATAATAAATGATTTCGACGATCTTGCAATAGCAAAACGCAAGAATACCGGAATAATGAAAATGATAATTGCTTTTTCTGCGTTTATAATTGTGGCTTCAATGGTATGGACTTTTACAATTGTAAATACGGCCATGGAAAAAATTATAGTAGTTGATAGGAGTGGTGAATACCTAAAAACGTCAATAGAAAGTAATGAAAAACTATTCTATTCCCTTTTAACAAATCAGTGTGCTTTAACTGCATTTTATGTTAATAGTTTCGATAAACTAAGCATAAATGAAAACCAGTCATGGGCTAGCTTCATGGCAACTAAAGATGATCTAAACAGAATTTATGCTAAATATAATCAGGAGAGGGCATATGGTGACGTTATTGATCGGGGAGTTGTCTATAAATGTAAATTCAATGAAATAGAACAGATTTCAGGAAAATCAGAACCTTATCACGTTGTCTTTACTTCTGTTTTATCTATTGTTGATGGAACTTATACAAAAAAAATATTAATCCGTAGTCAGGGCGATTTAATTCGTCATACACCACATTATCCGGAAAATGTAACAGGTCTTTATTTTACCTCATATACACAAGACTATGAAGAAATTAAAGAAGATTCAACTTCTGAAAATTCTGAAAATATAAGTAAATAGGAGGACAACACAATGAATAAATCTAAAATTGTTATAATCTCAGTAGTTAGTTTATTATTCTTGTTTGTTATATTTCTCTTTTATAGAGCACATAATAAAAAAGATGATATAAATAATGACGTTACTCTTAATTCGGATAAACCTAAAGAATATTCTTACGATGATGTTCTAAAAGAAAGAGAAACAAATAATTTACCAGCTTCTTCTTCTACAACTTCATCAGGAAATGATTTAAGTGCATCCACAGAGGTTACAATACCGGAAGAAGGTTTCAACCAAGATAACAACAAATATTATGATTCAAGAGAAAATGAAGAAATAAAAAGAATTCAGGCACAGATCAGAGCTAATAATTCAACTTATGATAATGAAAATTCCGGTTCGACTTATTCTGTTCCTGTGAGACAAAATACTGTTATCAAAACAAAAATAAACAAAGAAATGAAGTCTATTTCAGAGGTTCCAGAACCAAAACTCGAAAGCCGTAACTCTCGTTTTTTTTCAGCCGCGAGGACAAATCAAATTGTCGGAAACTCTATTCGAGCGACAGTACATGGAGATCAAACCGTAATGGATGGTTCTACTCTTAAGATGAGATTGCTTGAAGATGCAGAAGTGGATGGCGTTGCAGTTCCAAGAAATACTTTTATTTATGGGACTGTAAAGATTAACAACGAGAGGGTAGAGGTGAAAATAACTTCCGTTCGTTTGAAAAACAATCTTTTCAAATTTGAAAAAGAGGTTTTTGATCGGGATGCCATCAAAGGTATTTATGTTCCTGGTAATATTAAATCTGAAGCGCGATCTGAAGCAACAGATCAAGGGCTAAATCAAATTAATTCAAATGTTGATGGGATTGTTGGTACTGGAGTTAATGCAGTTGTTACAGCAGGAAAATCGGTTCTTTCTCGAAATATAAAAAGAACCAAAGTTACAATTAAAACTAATTATGAAATTTATTTGCAATGAGAAAACTACTGATTTTAACAGTAATATTACTGAGCTTTGTGTCTGCTGCTAATGCACAGCTCAATAAGCTGGATGCGCAACGAATATGCATCAATTACGATAAAACAATGCACTTTATTTTCCCATCTAAAATAAAGTATTTCAATGTCGGTAATGATGATGTTGCAGCTGATCGGCCGGAAGGTGCGGAAAATATTCTCCGCATTAAAGCCAATAAAAAGAATTTTACCGGAGAATCGAATGTTTCTGTTGTTACTGGAGATGGGAAATTTTATTCTTATATGGTATCCTATTCAGATACAATAAAACAATCCTATTTACAGATTGGAAAACAGTATAAACAACCTGATAGCATAGATATTTGTTGCACTAAATCTACACACCTTATCTTTCCGGATAAGGTAAAGTATGTAGATTTTGGGAACAATACCATTGACTGCGCCAAAGCTGATAATGCAGATAATATTATTCGCATTCAAGGGAAACTGAAGAATTTCAAACAAACAAATGTTTCTATAGTAACCGGAGATGGCAAGTTTTATACTCTTAATGTGAATTTCTCTTCGAATCCTTCTTCCTATTCTTATTTAATCGACAATGTGGCTGTTGACTCAACGGCAAGCGTTGCAATGTTTGAAAACAATGAAGTCAATGAGAATGAACAGGAGAAGATGGCAGCAGTAGTAATGAAACAGATTAGATCGGTTCATCACCTAGCTGCAAAAAATAATGAAATGTGCTTTGGCATTGAAAATATTTTGGTTTCCAAAAATTTGCTTTTTATTAAAGCAGAACTTCAAAACAAAAGCTCTATCGACTATGATATAGACTTTGTAAAGTTCTATATCCAGGACAAGAAAATATCAAAAACGACAGCTGTACAGGAAGTTGTTTACGAACCACTTTTTGTGTCAGGATATAATACGCATATTCCGGCACACAAAAAAAATACTTCAGTATTTGCCTTTGAGAAATTTACAATTCCTGATGATAAGTTTCTTATCATAGAAATTCAGGAAGCAAACGGGGCAAGGCATTTCCGCTTTCAGGTAGAGAACGAAGATCTTATCTCTGCCAAATCAATAAACTTCAAAACCAAATAAATAATTATGAAAAGAATTATAGTATCTCTTATTATAGCTTTGCCTTTATGTGCTTATGCACAAAGGCATTCTATCGGAATCTCTGGTGTAGAACTAAATGGTGGTATTTTACCGGAAGCTGGAGCTGGTCCAGTTGTCAGTGTCGGATACTCTACATACCTCAGTTCAAAATCAATTCTTCGGTTTTCTGCTGATTATTTGAATAACAATATCAAATTATACAAGGATAGATTTAATGTAACTGATTATGGTATATCAACTGATTGGCAAAGAACATTAGTCACAAACAGAACTAATTACTTTATAAATTTTGGTGGAGGAATGATGATCGGATATGAGGATATTGGCAGCATCAAAACTAAATACAATGAAAATGGGCTTAAGAATAACATGAAAAGCCGTTTTATTGTGTCTCCTTTTATTTCCGCTACTGCCGAACTTTTTGTTAAAAACAATACGGCTATTATTTTAAATATCAGAAAGTCATATACTCCTCTTTCTGATGTGAAAAACTGGAATAGTGCAATATCTGTGGGTGTCAAACAACTTTTATTCTAATATAAATTATTTAATATGAAAACTAAAAACATTTATATAGCTGCTTTATTTTGCAGCATTATATTTTTATTATCGTCTTGTGACTCATCCGAAAACAAAGTCTATGATTATCGATTTTCGGCCGACCTGAGCATTATTGATAATGACGGTACCGTTTATAAAGTTAATCAACCGGTAAAAATAAAAATTTCGGTTTCAAACCTAATTGATAGATATTCTTATCTTTCTGTTTCACATACTGCTGGAGATAAGAAAAGTTATATTTATATTGAGGATAAAGCAGATTCTACCTTTCAGGCAAATGAAATTTTAAACAATAAATTTGAAAATGGTTTCCTGGTAGTCAATTATGTTCCTAAAAATGCAGGAGTTCAAACTGTGACATTTACCATAAAAAATGGAGAGTATTCGGTCAGTGTATCTAAAACTATCACAGTTGAAGCCGGAACAGATATCATATTCAACTCTTTTTCTCCCTTGACGCAGAGATTAGGGTATGAATGTAGTGCCAGTTTCTCAATTAAAAATACGCTTGATAAAGACAATTATTATAATTATGTATATGAGGTGATAGATGGATCTGCTAATATCCCAACTTGTGTTATTGATGGAAAGAGTATAGTTCAAGGTGATACTATCCGGTTAATGAGTGGTTTAGGTTCTATTTCTAAAAGTATTACCTTTTCTCAGTTAAACGAAGGTAAAACTGTCATTCGGTTTTCAATCATTGACCGCTACAAAAATGTAACAGAAAGAACTTATGAAATTCATTTTATACCGGATGTAGATTTAACGATTTATGGTGGCGCTTCTCTTTGGGTTTCTCCTTTAAACACTCCTGTTACCTGGAGTAATAGTTTACCCATACTTTATTTCACTATAAAAGCAAGCACATCTAAATCGATTTTTTACAATATACAGGCGGAAAATCTAATTGCACAGTTTGATTATTCATATAACAGAAAATATTCAAGCAAAAGCTCTAAATGGGTAACAGAACATGTCACTTTACCTCTTTCTAAAGGAAATAGTTCATATACATGTTATATTCTCAAAGGGCTTACAGCTACTGAAGCTCAAACACAACCACTTTATAGCTTTGCTGGTACTGGAGAAGTTACTAACTTTAAAATAACAGGCGCAAATGATTCTGACGGACGAGTTTATAAACTAAACACTAAATTAACTTTTACTGAAGTTTGGATGCCTTCCACAAACTTATCCGATACTTCAAATACAAAAATTACAAACTATACGATATCACAGTAATTGATTATGAAACGTATTGTAACTCTCTTTTCCCTGTTGTTCTTTACATGTAGTTCCCTATTCCCTTCCGGGAACGGGAACTTACTTAACCAGTTGCTTATCTCTGCACATGATTTTAGACAAATAATCCCTGTAATGGATATTGTGAAAAACTCTCCTGAATATAAATATATTCCGGTAATTTTCCCTTTGCCTCCATCACAGACAAAGAAAATAACAAGTCGGTTTGGCTATAGACATGATCCTCAAAGCGGAAAGACGGCTTTTCATACTGGGATTGATCTAGCAGCGAATAAAGCAGTAACAGTTCATGCTTCAGCTGATGGTACAGTTTGTTTTTCCGGAATTGCAAATGGTTATGGTAATCTTATTATAATCCGACATAAATTCGGTTTTTTATCATTCTATGGACATATGAGTTTACGATATAAGAATATAAACGAAACAGTTCACCGTGGCCAGATTATTGGTTTTGTCGGCAGCACTGGAAAAAGCACAGGTAACCATCTTCATTTTGAAGTTCGTAAAAATAAACGTCCTATAGAACCACTCTTTCTAAATGTGTAAAATCATGCATAATATTAGTAACGTAAGTATCAATCTTGCAAAAGACTACCGAATTCTATTTTCAATAGCGAAACATGGGGTAGACGTAATACCTTATGATTTTGAATTTCTAAATAAATATGGGTTAAAACAGCTCTTTCTTACATACATGGACCTTAAAACATCTCCTATGACACAAAAGATAGTAATTAATATATTAAAAAAACATATATGTGAAGCTGCAGTATCAGTTTTACCAGATGATATAAGAAAATTTGATAATTTGATTCTTGAATCTTTTTCTTCTCAGGGGTTTGAATTTATTAATACGTTTTTTAATAACCTTGATTCTAATATTAAAAACGATTTTTTATTTCAATACTCACTCTTTAAATCGTATAGAGAATTTATGGATTCTATAAATTACCCTAATGTCATTTCTATAAATTGTCCTGTAGCTTAATAGGATATATTATTTCAATAAATTATAAACTCCTAAATACATATCATATGGAAACTTTAAAATCGGAGCGATCAAGTGAAATCGCAGACAAATTTCTTGTTAATAATGAATTGCCTATAGTCGGGAAAATTAAATTCTTAGGCCTTGGAGGTGAAGTTGCAGAAACTAAATACTATACTAATAGCGATGAGTATTTAGCTACAATAAAAAAAGAAATTGATTATATGGATGGATTTAAGACCTATACAAATCCAAATTATCCAGAACTTAGGAAAACTGTAGATGATATATTTTATTCTAATTGTGGATCCGAAAATCCCCATTCTCTTGAATGGTACACTGGCAATTTAACCATTTATAATGATGAAAGCGAAGGTTTTAAAGTAGAAATTAATTTAACTAAGAATCAACAATCTGAATTAGCTTCAATTGAATCTAAACTTCAAGACCTGAAAAATCTTGGTGTTGATGATATTTCTTTATTTTCTTACGATTATAAAACAGATTTATACACTGATGCTGAGATTCAGTCACATCATGAAATTTTAGATATTCCTGAAATATCAGACAAAACGGGACTAAATAATATAAAAGAATCATTTCATCCCGATTCGTTCAATAGTGAGCATGTTATTCAAAGAGGTACAATGAAGACAACCGAATCGATTGATTCTCTTTTAAATAGAGTGCAGGATAAAAGCATCTTCCTGGATTATGAATTATGCAGTAAACCCGGAATAACTGAAGATGAGATTTCGACATTAAATAATGGGCTGGATAAATTATTGGAGAAAACAAAAGCAAATAATCCCAGTCTTACTCAGAATATTAAGTCTAAAGCTAAAGAAATACCTGTACTTGAAAAACAGACTTCTTTCTCTCAAATGTTATTTGAGAAACCTACTCTTCCTGCTGACCTTTCTATAAAAAAAAACTATAATAACCCAAGTGAATATTTAGGTCAATTTATTAGAAAAGGTAAATTTGATTTTAAAAATTTTGAAATTTTTTCAAATGATAATTTCTATTTGACTGGCGATTTTAAATTTATTTCTGAAAATGGCATTAAAGTCCCTAAATTTGATTCTTTAACTCTGACCAACAGAGTTACACACAAACAATGTGATTGCATGCAAATACTTAATAAACTCAATGAAAACAATGTAGATATACTGAAGCTAAATCCTTCGCATTTTGAGCAGTTATTTTCTAAAAACTCTCTTAATCTTACTGACATTAAAGGTAAAGAACTATTCACAAAATCGTTAACAGATAAGCCGTTTAATATTTCCATTACTAGAGTTGGAGGGAAAATGTTTGGATTTACAAATAAAATAATGAATGCTTTTTCTAAACTAAATCAGGCTGTTATGGGATAGGAATAGTAATCTCAGGGAAAAGAGTTTTTTAATTCCCTGAGATTACTCGTTTTTTTATTCTTTAAATTCAATTTTATAATTAAAATGCATTCCTTTTCAAACACACAGTTTATTAGAAAAAATATCCCTTATTCTTTCAGATTGTTTTCTGTTTTTTCGTCCGGATTGGATGAAATTGATAAATCACTTTATTTGAATGACGGATTTTACACAGATTGGGCTTCGCCCGATCTGTTTCGCATAGCAAAACATGATATCTCTTTTCTTCGCAAAAAAATTGCCCCTTTGATGCAGCAGCTTAACATTAACGGGTTGTTTAACGATATCGCACAGATTTATTTGTTTTCTGATTATGATAGGTTGCAAATGATGAAATTAGGCATGTATAATCCGGTGATTGATTTTTTTCTTTTTAAAATGGATGTTCAAGATAATTTTTATTTGAAATATAATTTTAATCTTCCGGAAATTAAAAATGAAGTTGATTTTTACTCTGAGAATAAGCTGTTTTCGCCTGAAATTCATAATGAGGATTTTCTTTTTAAAATTGATACGGGCTTAAGGTTTTGTAAAGAGCTTAATAAAAGCTATTTGAGTTTTTTGATTGATAAGTTTAAAAAACAGAATTTGGATTTGTTTGTGTATTTCTTGCAAAATGAGCAGATTATAAATGAAATGAAAGATGTTTGTTTCTTTTATAATGATAATTTTATGCTGAAGGGAGATTTCTTTTTTTATCGTGATTTACAGGATATTAAATGTAAGTTGAAGAGTCTGCAAATTGTAGATTTTTATAATGATAGAATTATTAATGCTTCTTTTTTAATTGATATCTTTGATAAATATAATCTTGATTTAATGGATTTTAATAAAAAACAATTAGATTTCTTTGGCAAGTTTTACTTTTCGGATTTTTCTTCGAAAGAAGAACATGGAGATATAAATATTCAGGATTTTATAAGGACTTTTTTTCATCAAGACGTGTGAGCTCTTTAAAATAAAAAAAATATTCTAAAGAGTTAGGGCGTTCCCCAAAGGGTCGGGCTTTACGTTCCAAGTCCTCGTTCCTGCGGGCTTTCCTCTGCAATCCCTAACGCAAACCCGGCAATGCCGGAGAGAGGTAAAACCTTGTTTGATATTTTTTTCTGATTTTTTGCTCCCGGTTTATGGTATACCATCCATGAGTCTCCACTTTTTTTTCATAGGCAAAGGTAATTACGGGTTCTTAACCCTGAAGCAAGTTCAAGCCGTTCCGGTTTTAAAATAAATCTCCAGCCCTCACTTTGTTCAGGTAGTATTTATTTAAAAAATCTTGCTTCAGCTAAACCCTACACCTTTGGGCCCATGAAACAAAAAGTGATTCGAGACTCAGGGACGGTATGATATTAAAAAAAAAGTCGCAAAAAGAAAAAAATAGATTTGAAACAAATAAGATGAATCTCAATCTTGGAATAGTATAAATTAATTTTAAATATAAATAGAACTCACAATTATGAATGACTTCAATTTTACTGGTAGACTTGCAGCTGATGCGAAAATCGTTAATACTGGAGATAAAAGCTTTATTGCGTTTACTCTTTTTGAAAATAAGAAAGATAGTAAGAACATTGTAAAATGTACTCAAACTATTAAAAATGGGGAAGAACCAGCTATTTTAAAGTATCTCAAAAAGGGAACGCTTATTTTGATACAGTCAACACCTCACGTTAAGCTGGAGCAAGACAAAGACGGAAATCCTGTGGCTGTTCAATGTGCGTATGTTAACCGAATTGAACTTCTGGCCACTAAAGAATAAACCCTAACCAGGTCAAAGGGAGAAGGAGGGGAGAGCTTCTTCTTTTCCCTTTAATTTAAAATCAAATAACATTATAATATTACAACATCATGGAAAATATAGTAAAAATAGAGGGACTTTATAAAGCTGGTTATGACGCACATAGAAATACTTCATTTGACCCCGAAGAACGTGCAAAAAATATCGTAAAAGAGTACGAAGCTCAACTTAACGGTGATTTACAAACAATTCCTGAAAGTGAACAAGAAAGATATATTACCAATTATAAGAAATATCTTTTTTCCTGGCTTTCTGCTAAAAGCCGTTGTATCTCTTCAATGATTACAGGCCCCGCAAATTTTCCTGTTAGGCGTGCGGAAAAAGCCAATCACTCAGAACATAACCATTATTGTAAATTTACAGAATGGAGAGCAAAAGCTTTAAAAGCTATTGCGAGAAAAACAGAAGAAAGTAAACCGGAAGAAGTGAAAGAAGCTGAAGCATGGGAACGCTTAGAAAATGAGATCAAAGAATCAGCTTCTATTATTGAAGGAATCAACAACGGAACGCAACCATATAGTAAGCAGTTACTTGTTAATTCAATCTACACTAAAGTAGAAACCTTTGCCAAACATGGTAATGTTACTATAGTTGAAAAAGCTATATCCCTCATTAGAGAATTAAATATAAAATCAAGTATAATAACTGAAAGACACAAGTTTTTTAAACTTCCTGAACTTGCAAAAGCAAAGAACGAAAGGGAAGAAAAACTAAAAAAACTTGATAGTCAGGAAATACCATTTGAGGGGGGAAAGGTCGTTAAAAACTTTGCAGAAGATCGAGTGCAGATCATTTATGATACTAAGCCGGAAAATGATGTTATTATAAAACTTAAACAAAATGCTTTCAGATGGTCGCCACGTTTCGGGGCATGGCAAAGACCAATGACAGTGAATTCCTTTTATGCTGTTGTTCGTGTTGTTCCGCTTAAAATGGAACAATTAAGATACTGATTTTATTTTCCTGGTATAACAGATTGTTGTACCAGGTTAAATCACATTTTTACTTAATAATTAAATATACTGAAGTCTATGAAAACGCTTAAAAAGATCTTTTATTATAAAATACTTCGTTTTCCCGATAATACTTTTTTCTATTTAAAAGATTTATTATTTGTAATAATAGGGTTAACACTATTTATTTATTTTAAAATCCGCTAATATGGATAATTTCTGTGTTAAAATAGTAATGTATAAAGGTTTACACGCTGATAAGGTAGTTTATTACAGAAATAAACTACCAATAGCTTTAATTGATAAGTGGCATTGGTATTTCGAATGGCTAACAAATATTGTGATAATATCGAATCCCGATAGAAAAATAGAACTTATAATTTGCAAACAAACGCTATTACAAGGCGAAGAATACGTTAATTCGAAATCGAAGAGTTTGTTAAAAGCTAAAAGAGCGGCTTTAAAGAAAAGGGAAAACGATATATTATCTGGTGATCTTTTTTCTTTTAAAGCTGAAGATAACAATAGGAAGATTCAAAAGCTCAAAGAAGAGATAAAAAACCTTGAAAATGGAGTTTTTAACTATTATATTCCAGTTAAATATATAAACTTAATCAAAGATGTTACTAATAAGACAAGAATCCTATGTTATCGAAATTCAGCAAAAAATTGTGATCTGTGCCACGATTGCGATACTGATATAGATAATCTTACTTCATTTAACTATTAATCTATTTAAAAATATGAGCGAGAATAAAAGAGTCAAAGTTGTCATAAAAGACATAACAGGTGATAATGGTGGCCTAATATGGGAACTTAGTAGAGCCGGAGTGAAAGTTGGTGATATAGTTGAAGGACGATATCTTCCAAATATTAAAGCTGTAGAATTCACTAACGGAATTGAGGATTGCGTTGCGTGGGTAGGGGAGACGTGCGAATTAATAACTGATGAACAGAATGGAAAAAAATAACCTAAGATTAGATGTTAAATATTCAAAGCCTCAGGAAATAGAGGCTTTGAATAAATGCCTGGAACTAACAGGAAGAAATACATATTCTTCTGTTATCCGGGAATGCACGTCAAATTATCCTAGATTATTGAACGAACTAGATAAATTAAGAGAAGAAAACAAAACTCTTAAAGCTGAACTAAACGCATTTTCAAATGCGATCTCTAATATAGAAGAAATAATACTAAATAGAAAAAATGAGAGTGATGAAAGATCAAAAGAAACTATTAATAAAAAACATGAGTAACGAAGTCCCGGTTTTTGTAATAACAGGAACGGATATTTGCGCAATTAGAACTCTTGAAACTTATTTGCTCCTGGCAAAAGAAATTGAATGTAACACTGATTTTATTAATGATATGGAAATGGTTATCAAAGAATTCAAAGAGTTTAGCCAGCAGGAAGGGAAATTATTAATGAAAAAACCTGATTAACATGATAAAAGATGAAAAACCTGATTTAATGGTAAATCCTTCCGGAGTAGAGAAAGTACTGTTAAAAGCGAAAGAACAAGAGGCTGGGAAAAAAAGTATTCCTGTTAGAATTAATAATATCACCGTTGTTTTATTATCGCCTGAGAAATGCAATGAGAATTATATAACGAGATTGAAAAACAGATACAATAAATATTAATTGTATATTTGAACAAATTTAGAAGCATAAGAATATGTACACATTTGAGGATTATAAAAATAGAATATCCATTATTCAGGTTGCACAAGATTTAGGATATATTTTAAAACCTAAATCCGGTAAAATAAAGCCCGAATTCGTGCTTTATGCTAATCCGGAACAATCCATCAAAGAGGATGAAATTGTAATCTGTAATCCCCTTAATAACGCTTCACAGACTTATTTCTCACGAAAGGGAGAAAAGGGCAATCTTATTCATTTTGTCTATAACAGAATTCAAATGTTTACTTGTTCCAGCTCCGGATGGAATGCAGTAAACGAAATTTTATCTAAATATATGGATGGGACAATAGTAACACATACAACGCCTACTTTCACAGAACAGCAGGCTTTCAATTTGGCCGATTATGATTATCGCCTAGCAACTTTAAAAGACCTGGCTTTCTTGAATTTTAAAAGAAATATTTCAAGAGAAACACTCAACCTTTTTCTCCCTTTTATTTTTATTACTCGAGACAAAAAGGCCAGCTATTTTAATACTGCTTTTCCTTATCGAATACCTGGCAAAGACAAAATAGTAGGGTTTGAATTAAGAAATTCAAACTATAAAGGCTTTTCAAAAGGAGGGGATAAATCAAATGCTGTCTGGCATGTTTGCTTTAATAACGATATTACAAAGATTACAAAGGTTTTTTTCTTTGAAAGTGCCATCGACTTAATGAGCTTTGTACAAATATACCGTGATAGTCTTGATCTTAATTCATCCGTCTTTATCTCAACTGGGGGAAATGTTACTAGAAAGCAGATCGTAAATGTTATGAAATTCTATTCTAATGCTTTCCCGTTCTTTTGCTTTGACAATGATGTGCAGGGAAATATTTTTGATCTTATGGCTGCTTATTTTATTCTTGAAAAAGAATGTAAGGCGTTTAATTCTAAGGGCACTATAACGATTCAAATTGAAGCTGAAGGAATTAATTTATCTCTTCCGGCTGAAGGGTTTTCATCTGAGGTTTTCTTTTATGAACACCAATTAAATAATAATGCTGGGATTATAAAATCTCCAGCACCATATAAAGATTTTAATGCTGTTTTACAGCACATATAAGATTAGAAAGTGACAGGATAAGGATAATCAATAGTAACTTAAAAGATAAAGCCTTTCCTGGGCTTTCTATAATACTCACTTTAATATTATAATAATGAATACACAAAAAGCAATTCTAGTAATTGATACTATCTCAGATGCTATAAATAGTAAAACTATTAACATCTCTTTTTTAGAAAAAGTTCTATATGGAAAACTTAAACTGGATTTGTATAAACATGTCCTAGATGCATTTAATAGCAAGGATGGAGATTTTTTTGATTTCTATCTGAATTCGAACGATGATGTAAAACGTTACATACTTGAAGGGCTTGGACTTGAAGTTGAAAAGGATAAATACCCGGATTATGATACTAGGATTATGGAGATACTTGGTGGAAAGAAACGTTTTGAAGTCTACCCATTCGAAGAAGAAATATTGTATCAATATATTCTATTTGGATATAACAACAGTCTGGAGGTCCTTCAAAAAATTAGTCCTTCAGCATGGAATACAGTTATTAATAAAAAAATCAATCCATTCGGTTGTTGCATAAATTGGAGCTTATTTTGGTCAAAAGCAACACTGGAAGATAAGGAACTGCTCATTGACTATATCATTGAAAAAAAATAAAGACATGAAAATGTATAATTTAAATGACTATCCGCCATTTAGCAATATAAAATCAAATATTTTCAGACCTTTCGAGAGAGAACTATCAGAGAAAACTATCAGCATAATAAAATAAACAAATTAAAACTTAATCTTAAATACAGTTACTACGCCTTCAACAACTCGTCCCTGTATGTTTAATGGAGTAATACCAGGAACTAGATAATTATGTGGAGCATTTTGAATCACATTTAATCCATTCATATCAATAAAAAAAAAGCGTATATGATGCCATATTAAAAAATCCGGTGCAACTTAAATATTGCACCGGAAATACTGAATATCAACCATTAATACTCCAAATCACTGATCTTTAGTTTTTTAAACTTGTTACTGCCTTGATTCAATTTTATCAGATTCAAAAAAGATTCACGATTAATGATATCATTTTGCAGTTTTTCAATAAATTGTTCTCGAGTTCCATATCTGAATTTAAAAATATTAGGACCCCAATCCGAACTCACATTTATTATTTCTTTCAACGTTTCATTTACCAAGTTTAAGTCTCCAATATATAAAGCAAAATAAAATTTTGTTATATATGCATACATCTTTTCTGGAAGACTGTATGAAGTTGAAAATAAACTATTGAATACTTGCAATAAATCCTTAATTAGAACAATCTTATCAAAAGATGTTTTTATTTTATTCTTTGTACATTCAATCGCTTCTGCATTTTTAGAATCATAGTCTGAAAAAGGAATATTAAATTGCCACCCCTTTTTATCCTTTATTTCTTGCATAAATATAGGGCCAAGCATACACTCTTCCTCATTGTTATCCCACAGAGAATAACCAACAAAATATGGTCTATACTCCTTACCTTGGTAAGGTAAGGTAAACAACTCAATCCCAAGAACAAAAGGTCCTACAACTTTAAATAGTTTGTTAGCCTTGTAAGGCGAAAGTTCGGGATAAGCATCTAGCCAATCTTGTGAAACTTTCTTCTTGATACTTATTGAAATGCTCATAAAATTATTATTAAAAATGAATATGAATAATTTTGATTAGATGATCAGGATAATTACTTTGGTATTTTAACATTTGTGGTGTTAAAAGAAATTTAGTCTCGGTCATATTGGGATAGCCAAATTTAAAATCATATATTACTTTGTTTTTTATGTCTAATACATCTAGAATGCCATTATTTCCTATGTCTGTCTTTAGACCAAAATGCACTTTGAATTCTAAACCTCTATCTCCATTAATTTTTTGGTAACGATCCAATAGTTCTGTTGCATATTTATGTTTTGCAGTTCCTGCAACTGCATTATTCCCTTCTACAGCTGCATCTGCTTTTTCTGCAGCTTTTTGCAAAAGTTCCTGATTTGAAAGGGGTTGTTTAGCAGGCGGAGCATCCGCACTAACAGCATCCACACTAACAGCTTTCCCTGGCATTTCACTCATTTCAGGTGCAACTTTAGTTGGAGTGTTACTAATTGAGAATGTACTCCTGCCTAAAGCAATGTCTTTCCCGGTCCAAAAATTATTTCCCTTTATTGCTGCAATACCTCCATTAACTGCGCCACCAGCCAGAGCTCCCATACCAATTCCCATAGCATACTCTTTCATGCTTAACATAGGATCTCCAAAATATAGATGGTTTCCAAGGCTTTGGACAGGCGCCATTATTGCCGAACTTGCAGCTCCCCCCGCCGCTCCTGCTAAAAATCCACCCATTCCTCCTGCGGCTCCTCCTGCTGCCGCAAATGCTATACCTCCGGTTGCCGCACCGGCTGCTCCTGCTACTGCTCCAATTCCAAAAGCAACAAAGCCATCTTTCCAACTATGTAACTGTCCTGTACATGCCTTGTATATAACGTTTACAGTACCGCCAATTATAGCTCCAATAATTATATGTAAAAACTCACCATTTGGATCTGTAAATTTCAATGGGTTATTCATTGCATAAGAATACCTATTGAAATTTTGACTAAAATCGGGAGCTTGTACATATGGATCTGCTGACAGAAAACGTCCGACTGCCGGATCATACAAACGGGCATTCATATTGACTAAACCAAACATGGTTAAGTGTTCATGCCCTGTGTATCCACGACCCAGAAATAATGCAGGTTCACTGTCTGGATCATAAACAGTCTGGTTGGATGGATTACGTAATCGTCCCCATGCATCATAGCTCAATTGTTGAACTACCGTGCCACTACTGTTAGTGATGTGGGTAATACTTCCCAAATAATCCCGGCATATATAATATATTTGCCAGCTTCCAGAGTTCTCCTTTACATACACCGCCGCTGCGGAGTAATAATCGCCGCCAAGATACAGTTTTTCTTTTGTTCCTGCAACTCCTTCATCCAATTCATATTGTCCCCCCAAATAATAACGACGTAATTCACTGATGTTATTCTTTTTTAATTCCATTTTTACCCTAGAACCATCGTCATTGTAAACAAACGAACAATCGTAAATCCCTTCGATAATCGTGTCAGGCCTTTTGAAAGAATTATAAGTGATCGATTGGTTGCGTTGGGGAATAGCGTTGCTAGGTGTGCTAATACTGGAAATAGCATAAGGTTTCTCTGATGTATTGTAATTGAATGTATTCCCAACATCCGTTTTTTGAGTGATATTTCCTTTCAGATCGTAACTTGCCGTATATGAATTGTATCCTGTCAAACGAGTCAGGTTGTCATATGAGAAATTTTCCTGGATTCCGGTAGAATTGTCTTTACGATAGGTTAAATTGCCTTTCGTAACATCGAAACCATAAGAAAAATTCTGGAACGAGCCTGCCGTCCGAGAAGTGGGCAACCCATAAGCATCATACCCATACGAACGGTCGAAACTGCCTGTTGTTACATTAGTAGGCTGTCCTAAATCATTTTCGGAGTTCAGTTTCCAAATGGAAGTTGCACCGTTAAGTTTTATTTCAGTAAGTGCTCCATTGGTATAATAATAATTCTCTGTGGTTATTGTTCCTGTTTGAGAAGCATACCCAATAGATGCAATATTATTGTTAGAATAAGAATAAGTCTTTTGCAACCACTTACTGTCAACAGATGATTCTTCTGCCGTATCAATCCTTCCATAACTATCGTATGTATAAATACTGGAAGTTCCATTAGTTGAAGAAATGTTTGAAAGTAAGCCATCCGAATTATAATTATATGTAGTGGAAAACTCCGGACTCGATTTATATCTCAACCGATTATAAGTATCATACGTAAAATCAATTGATTTGTTGTTTGCATCCTTCTCCTGTGAAATGTTACCGGCAGCATCATATTGATAAGATTGCGTCCCTGCACTTGGATCTGTAATACTGTTTCGTCTTCCATATACATCATAACCGAATGAAGTAGTTATATTTCCCTTAACAGCATATTTACACTATTGAAAATCAGCGCCTTTTTTTCTAAACGGTACAGACTTCATTTTTACAACTGCATAACATTTGTTGATAAATGCAATTAGTTGATTCTTAAGACTTTGAATATACGTGTTGTACCGCGGTTTTTTAGCTCATTTGCTATAATTATCAAATCAACTTTATAGAGCTGATTATTTGATTGTTGTCGAACTGGAGTTACAAATGAATTGCTGGGTAAAGATAGCAGTTTTTCTGATAAAAAGAACTGCTACAAGGCATATTATTATTATTACTCTCATCTATTATCAAAGCGCGTTAAAGCTTGGTTTATTTGCTTTAGTTTTTCTCTCTATCCAAGAACTGATTTAGTTCTGATATATTGCTTATTTCAACTCCTAAATAAATTTTAGAGTCTCTAATAAGTTGCTTTCTGTATTGGGACAATTAAATTCTTTTTCTAGGTGAAACAACGTCTTTGAGAAAAATATATTCTTTGTATCCTGTTCGTTTTATGATTTCTATAAACTTGTATTTGTAATTTTCGTTATTTACAAGTTTTACAAAATGATTAATAAATATCTTCTATTTTTACTGGATATTAATAATAAGTGATATAATAAAAAAATTACTACCTTTGCATTTACTTTATATATATAACCTGTTGGCGGAATTAATTCACTAAAAATGTTAGAAAATAAGTTGCGCATATTGTTGATTTTTAGTATTTTAATGGTGACAAAACTATTAATATACAGCTCAATTATGCACAACTTATATGCAATATTCGCTAAATTTCTTGATATATGCAAGATGTTTTCTGCTGATTTAGTAAACGAAAAAGGTAATATACCTCGCAGAGGAGTCGTCCCGAAGTTCTCTGACTTAGAAGTGATCAGCTTAAGCCTTGCTGCCGAATCAATAGGCATTGATAGTGAAAGCTTTTTGTTTTCTAAATTAAATGAATACAAAGATGATTTTTCTTCTCTCATATCCCGTCGTCAATATAATGACCGCAGGAAGCTCACTATCGGCTTATGTAATAAGGTGCGTGAAAGAATTGCATCCAATGTTGATGGTGGAGAAGATATTTTCTGTATTGATTCTATGCCAATTGAAGTCTGTCGTCCCATAAGGTCAAAACGTTGTAAGATGGGAAAGAATGATTATGATAAAGCTCCCAATTATGGCTATTGTGCTTCACAGGGTAAACATTATTACGGATATAAATTACATTCTCTCTGTGGATTGAGTGGTGTCATACATTCTTTTGACCTAACAAAGGCGAGTGTTCACGATATTCATTTTTTAAAAGACGTAAAGTCTAACTTTCAGAATTGCACCATCATCGGTGATCGTGGATATATTGGGGCAGCCATACAACTTGATTTATTTGAAAAAGCTAATATCAAGTTGGAAGTCCCATATAGGTCGAATCAAAAAGATTGGAAACCAGTATTTAGTCCATTTGCTAAAGCAAGGAAAAGGGTTGAAACGCTTTTTGCACAATTATGTGATCAATTTATGATAATCAGAAATTACGCAAAACAAACAGAAGGATTGTTTACAAGAATTGCGGGGAAAATTAGTGCACTTACAATCCTTCAATATATGAACAAGATTAATAACAAACCCATTGGACAAATTAAATATGCACTAATTTAATTCCGCCAACGGGTTATATATAACGCAAACACAAATACAATGAACCGTTTTTTTATCTTATTATTAGTCCTAATGGGACTGGTCTCAACGGCTAAAGCAGAGAAGGAAGATCCATATCATGGTGATAAAGTGCTTTTCGAATTGAGTAAGCAAGTGTATGATAATCTCAAATCTCCATCTTTTTTTAAGATGCAGGAAGATGGACTGAAGCGTGCTGTCAGTACAAGAAATGAATTTTACTATAATTCTTTCCGACGAGCTATCATTTCTCATTATTATGTTTTGGAGGATAAGGACAAATTTCTTGAAGAATGCGATGAACTAATTGATCATTACAAAGAAGGGATAGAAAAGAAGAGTGAGAAATATCTATATGACGCATGGGCTACTAAATTTGATCGATTACAGATGTGGGGCGATCATGATCAGGCAGTTGCAATCATTCACCAGATGGCAGATTATGCTCAGCAACATCGGCATGAACTGGGAAAGGCTATTGTTAATTTTTGCTTTGGACAAGTGTATCTGGACAACCGTCAACCTGCTGAAGCCGACAAGTATTACAGACTTGCTTATAGCGAACTATTTCGTAAAAAGGAATATGATCGTGCTTTGCGGGCGGGCTTCAATTTAATGGCTGTACAGATGAACTTAGAGGCACCTAAAAAAGGATTACTCATTAGTGATGATAATGCTCACTTACTGAAGCAATGGCAGGCGGAAGGTGCAGATGTTAATCCGGTAACCTTAATGAAACAGGCTCTCTATCGTTTCCGTTTGCTTTATCAGGTCGGACGCTTTGATGCGGCAGAAGCTCAGCGTGACACCATGTTGCACTACAATAATATATATAAGGATCCGGCTCAACAGGAAATTATTCAATATGCTATTGCCAGCTTCGAAGAACAAAGGGGAAATTACAAAGAAGCTTATGCCGGTTTGAACGCTCTCATTACCCGTTTTTTGAAGGAAAAAGATTACTTGAAAGTGGCTCGATATCGTTATGAATTAGCTGATATACAGCGTAAACAGGGTGATTATAAAGGAGCAATGGAAAGTTATCGGCAATATGGCATAGAAAATGATTCGGCTAACATTCAGTCAACAAATAGTCAGCTGAATGAACTTACGAAAAAATTTCAATTGAATGAACTGACGTTACAAAACAAGTTGTCAACGAATCGACTTTATGCTGCTATTGTATGTATTATGCTGTTGTCTGTTGCCATTGTGATATATTTTATCTATACCCGCAGGTTGCGTCGAAAAAATAGGGTATTGTATGATACTATCGTACAATCACAAAAAATACAGGATGATCTTTATATTTCTCACGAACAAATTTCCGAAGACCAGCTGAGCAATGAAGAAGTGCTCTACCGTAAGTTATGCCAGCTGATACAGGGTGAAGAACTTTTCAAAGACTCACAGATAAAGAGAGAGGATTTAGCTGTAAAACTTGGCACCAATCGTACTTATCTTGTTGATGCAATAAAGCAATGTACAGACGGACTTACTTTCATGGAATTTCTGAACCGTTGTCGTCTGCGTCATGCTGCTACACTGCTTAGTGAAGATCAAGACAGGCCAATTAATGAGATAGGCGATGTTTCGGGCTTTAATTCCCGAAGCACATTTAACCGTTTGTTTCGTGATTTTTACGGTATGTCTCCTTCTGAATACAGGGCGATATCCAAAGAAAGGAAAATTCAGTAATGTTTCCGAAATTTTCTCGGAAAGGTAGATGAGACTGATAATATAGTTAATGATGATATATGGATAACCTACAATAATATTCTTTATTAATAACTTTAGAATATAGAAATCAATAAATTATGCACTATAGACGTATATATCTGACTATTTTTCTATTTTCCGTATCAGTCTCATTGCTTCATGCAGGTAAAGGGAAAATAAGCCCATCCGATTCAATTCGCAGACTATTGCCTCATCTTAGTGGACTACAAAAACTTGATGCGTTGAGTAATCTGGGTGAAATGGCTCTCAATCAGGATGACTCCATTTACGAATTGAGATGCTGGGACGAATACATAGCCGAAGCCAGAAGACAACAAAATATTAAAGAAGAATCTTTTGCGAGGAAGAGCAAGCTTGTGTGCTATTATAATTACGATATGTGTAATGTATTGGAAGTAGCCTTGCCCGGTGAACTGAAATTCTTTGAAAAACATCAGTTATGGAATGACTATTACTCAAGTTGGTGTCTTCTGGTAGATATGTACGTTTTTCTCAATAAATTTCAAACAGCTTTGCGTGAAGTGAAAAAAGTCTACGCAGATGCACGTGTACGGGGAAGTCGTTACGGATTGGGTGTAGCTTCATATGGTATGGGTACTGTGTATCAACATTTGCAGAATACAGATGAATCTTCCAAATCGTATGAGAAAGCAATTTTATACTTATCGAAAGAAGAAGATGCCACTAATTTGTTATATGCATATTCTGGTTATAGTGAAGTGCTTAATGGTGTGGGCGATTATAAACGTCTTAATGCTATTACTGCAGACTGGAAAAGTGTAATTGACAGATATAAACATAAATACCAAAAAGAAGGAAAGGATATTTCTTCACTAAATTCGATCTATAGGTATTGTTATTTGACAATGTCTACTGGAGCAATGGAAACAGGGCATCTGGACAGTGCCGGGCAACTACTGCAAGAGGCTGAAAAGCTAACAGAAGGATGTCCTCCTATTGCCCGAGTTACATTATTACGCGAAAAGGGCAGGTACTATGAACTGAGAAAGGAGTACGATAAGGCACTGGCATGTAGTGATGAACGGATTAGGCTGGATCTTTCTATGAAAAATGATCTAGGACTGCTGGATGCCAGGCAACAACGCGCTCGTTTTCTGATGTCGGCAGGCAGAATGGCAGAAGCGGCTCTTCTTTATCAGAAGATTCTGCCGGAACGAGATTCGCTTTTAACAGCACAAACGGCTGAACAACTCAATGAACTGAACACACTATATAAAGTTGATGAACTTACATTTGAGAAAAAGCTGGCCACCAATTACCTTTATGCTGCAATTGTATGCATTGCATTTCTGCTTACTACTATTGTGATTTACTTTGTTTATACTCATCGGCTGCGTAGAAAAAACCGAATTTTGTATGATACCATTCTCCAATCACAAAGGATAGAAGATAATCTGTATAATTCAAGCGAACAGATACCCGAAGAACAACTAAGTAGTGAAGAGCTTCTTTATAGGAAACTTGGCAAATTGATGCAAGAAGAGAAACTGTTCAAGGATTCATTGATAAAAAGAGAAGATTTAGCAGTGAAATTAGGTACAAACCGCACTTATCTTGTTGATGCAATAAAGCAATGTACAGACGGACTTACTTTTATGGAATATCTGAATCGTTTTCGTCTGCGTCATGCTGCTACACTGCTTAGTGAAGATCAAGACAGGCCAATCAACGAGATAGGCGATGTTTCAGGCTTTAATTCGCGTAGCACATTTAACCGTTTGTTTCGTGAATTTTACGGTATGTCTCCTTCTGAATACAAGGCAATCTCGAAAGAAAAAAAGTTAAGTAACCATTATTGATTAAAATAATCCTGTAAAGTGCAGGAAAGCTTATGCTCGATCCAAAACCTCCCTGCAGTGTGCGGGAAGGTTTCCGCTTGATCCCAAATGCCCTTGCTGCTTGCGAGGGCATTTTTAATATCCTCAAAATATTCCTGCACTGTGCAGGATGCAATTCAATCCTGCAGGTGATTTCTTGCAGGAAATTTCAAAGAAGGCATTGTTTAGGTCATACAATTAATTTTTTCTTAAAGCTCATGGTTTTTTCGACGTTGCATAGTCCTAGTTTATATACCGGGTGTAATTTAGTCCCTTGTTGAGCTCATAGTTTCTCGGAGTTGCATAAGGATGGTCTCATCGAAAGAAGTGAGCTCGCCTTTCTGCAATTGCTTCATCCAACGGGCAAGTACATATCTGGAATTAAATCCTACTGCCTCGGCAATTTCTTCTTGTTTAATTGCAGGATTTTGCTTTTTCAGCTCAATGGCATAAGCAATCCGCAATCCATTCACTAATTTGTAGAAAGACTGATACTGGCTGCAACTAATGGCTTGAGACACATATTTACGATTAGAAAATACCGAATGCGACAAATCATCCAATGTTAAAGATGAATCCTTGTACATTTGTTCTGTTATCAAAGCCTGCATCACTTTCTGAAGAAGAGCCGATCTTCAATTGCTTTTGCACTTTTATTAAGTTTATAAGTGAAACACATTGTATTCCTATTTTATTTGTTAAACAACTCTATGAATATATGGTTTAAATGATTAAGATCTTTTTCCCTTTTGTATAGAATCTCTCCCCTCCCACCCTTTAGCGGAATATGGACTTTTCAAATTATTCTTTTTCTGCTCTGCAGAGAATAAATTAAAAAGTCCGGGGCACGAAAACAATTTTTTCTCCGGATTATTCCGGCCCATTTTTTCAAAATGATCTCTACATAATTCGGCCGTTTCCCTGAAAAAAAAGTTTTCTCATTGTGTCCCCTCCTTACCAACCCATTTTTTTAAAACCCGGATAAATCCGGAGAGAGGAAAAACTCGTTTTATATTTTCTCTCTTTTTTGTGCTTCCCCACTCTATTGTACAGCTCACCCCTAAGTTTTGCTTTTATTGTTTCATGGCAAAGGTAATTACGGGTTCTTAACGGTTAAGAAAGTTCTGGCCTTTCCGGTTTTGAAATAAATCTCCATCCTTCTACTTTGTGCCAGGTAGTATTTATTTCAAAAAACTTGCTAAACCTAAACCCTACAACTTTTTGGCCAAGAAACAAAAGCGAAAACTCAGGGGCGGCATGACCGTTTAAAAAAAAAGTCAGCACAAAGAGAAAATCACTTAAAGAAAAACAATAAGCTCAAATCTTGGAGTGCATCACATTTTAATAATATAAAATACAAGTAATATATAATATTAATTATATAAAAATATAAAATCATGGCACAGAAAGGTATTACAGAAATTCAGTTATCTCAAATCGTAACGTCAACATTTAACCCTCGCAAGACTTTCATAGAAAGTGATATTAAAGAACTAAGCGACAGTATAGTAGAAAATGGTGTTATATCTCCAATAATGCTCAGACCTCTAAAAAATAATACTTATGAAATTGTTTATGGTGAAAGAAGATACCGAGCTTCTTTATTAGCTAACAAAAAAACAATACCTGCTATTATTCGCTCTCTTTCTGACGAAGAAGCGTTCGACCTTGCTGTGACTGAAAATCTACAGAGAAAGGATGTTTCGCCTTTAGAAGAAGCTCAAGCTTTTTCTTTGCTTCTGAAACAAGGCAAAAATGATGTTAAATCGTTGGCTTTAAGGTTCGGGAAAAGCGAAGTTTATATTAGACTCAGAATTAAATTAAATAGTTTGATTGATGATTTTAAAAATCTTCTATTGAACGAGACCATTAACATTACCGCTGCAAACCTTTTGACCGAATATTCAGAAGAAATGCAACAAGAAATTTACAATCGTTTCTTTTCTGAGGATGCTCAATCTTGGAATAATTGGAGAGATTTAAACTGTAAGAGCTTGCAAGATAAAATAAGCAATTACTCTTGTGCAGAACTTGATAATTTTAATTTTGATAAAGCAGAATGTTTAAACTGTCAATTTAATACTGCAAATTTTTCTTTATTTAATCAAGATGCAGCTTGTTGTAAGAATAGAGATTGTTTATCTCAAAAAAACTGCAACTATCTTTTGAATGAAATAGAATCCCTTCAAAAAGATGGTTCAATTATTGAATTAATATTTAATCACGGTTCAAATAAATCTGTTGTTGAAACACTTAAAGAAAAGGGTTATGAGCTTATCGAATCATTTAACTTTTCAAAAGTTCCTACTGAACCGGAAATACCAAAAATAGAAGATAGCGAAGACGAAGAAGAATACAAAGAATTGATTGATTCTTATAATGAAGAATTGGAAGAATATAAAGAAAACTATTCAAATTTCAAACTAAAATTAGAATCAGGTTCTTTAAATAAATGCTTGCTTATCAAAGACAAAAGAATCGAAGTAGTCTATAAAGCAGAAGCTCAAACTGAGATTGCAAAAGAGGAAGAACCTATAGATGAAAATACTCTCTTAAAAAGAAAATATGAAGCAAAAATAGTACGTAACAAAGAACTTGCAGAAGAAAAGATAACAGAAGATATTTCCAAATTCTTAAATGCTCCTGAGAACTTTACAGGCGAAATTTCAAAGCTTGAAGATGATATTATTTATTATTTGATGCTTACTTCATTAAGAAGCGAAAATTTTGCTTTAATAGGTCAAAGTGACAGCAGATATTACCTTGACAATGAAGTTAAGCTCGAAGCTATTAAAAGTCTTTCTGAGGAAGCTAAAACGGCTATAAAGAGGGATTATATTCTTTCAAACTTAAAAACTGGAGCTTTTGGACAAAATCCTAATGCTCAGTTATTAAAAACATGGGCGAAACAGCATTTTGCTGATCGTATTGAAGAAATAGAGCAATCTCATTATGAAACTTACTCCAAGAGAAATCTTAAGCTTGAAGAAAAAATAAACCAACTCAAATAGAAGTGCTAGTTCTAAGGTTGCTATTAATCTTATTAGCAACCTTAATCAAAAAAAAGGGAGCTTTAAGCTCCCCTATGATATTACGTCTTATTTTTCAAATGTATGAATCTTTTTATATAAACATATTACCGTTGATTTGTGATAACCGGTTACCTGGATCGCACCAGGATGAGCAGCTGCAGGAGTGAAAATCAACGGTATTTTAGTGTACAAACTGGTACAATAAAATCCTTTAGCCTATTAAAAGCCATCTATGGCAATGGATAGAAGGCTTTTAATCTATTCATATATGGCTTTTAATGTTGGAAACGTTTCTTATAAATAGAACCTTTCGATCTTAAATATAGCTTTTTCGGGGAATAGATTCGTTCTTATGCTGTTTTTCACAAATTGGTACTTAATATTTAATTGTACCACTATCTATTTTATTAAGGCACAATAGTGTTACATTTAAGGCTATTTAATTATTGGATTTTTAAAGTTGTATATAAGTTTATTCCCACCATAGACTTCATTTATGGCAATTTTTAATGTCTCTAAATATCTAGATTCCATCGTTTCATATACAGATTGATTATAGACGTTAACACATAAGCAATTGTCATTAAAACTTTTGAATGAGATTGCATCATCATTAAACCAAGTTTTAAATTCGTCTGATGGAATTGACTTCTTTATTTTAGCCAAAAACTTATCCCAATTTTCATTTTCTTGAAATTCTAAAATACCTTGTTTAAACTCTTCTTCATTATTTGTTATAACTTTCTTTTGTGTCTTTGCCTTTGTTGAAGAGGGTTTTATTAATTCTGTAGCATTTGGGTTTATTCCAAATTCATCTCGAAGTAGTATAAAGGTATATGATTTTAAATCTTTTATTTTCTTAGATGGTATATCTTTTTTTACAAGAATATTGACTCTTTCATATATATCTTGTAATTTGTCGTTCGGTATATTATCTAATTGTACAGCTATATTAACTATGTAACTAGGCATAATATTTTTTAAAGAATCCAAAATGTATCTTTTATATTCTAATGTTTCCAATATTTCATTACCTTTTTCAAATGACTCTGTAGTTCTTATTCTAAATATCCATTTAAGAATAGCCCCTCCGGTACTTTTTTTATCAACGATTTCTTCTATATCAAAACATAAGTCAGTAATACCTTCTTTAAAACAGTTCTTCAAATCTTCACACGCAGGAAGTAAAATCCTCTGCTTTATTCTATTGTTCGTATATTTGAGATCTAAAGCGCTTCTAAGCTCATCAGGAGTATATTCGAATTTTTTTGCACTTCTCCACATACAGCACTTATCATAAAAAAATTGAGATGATTTCTTAGTAAGTGCCATGCTTGCATCAAAATCTAGTAAGGTAAATTGTTCTTTTCCAACATGATATAAAGATAATGCTTGTGGTACAATATACACTTCAAGTCCCTTTTCTCTATTAAATTCTGCTGCACTCACTAATTGTGTATACACCCATCCATTAGGGGTTAAGTATGATACGTTTTTTGTACTTAGCCAATGTGCCGCATCTTTTAAATCACGTTCATATAAACGATTTGGATACCAACTCTTTATTTCATTAATAGGGATCGTAAAAGCTAAAGTTTCTTTTCGCTCTATCATCGTTTGAAGATTCATCTCGTTCTCCATTATCTTACGAACAATACATTTAATTGTTCTATATACTGATGGTCGAAATAATTGCTTTGATTCAGTGAGATTATTTGTCTGTTTAAGGGGTGTCTGAAGTTTCAGACTTACTTTTTCTTTCACCATATTTGTATTATTTATTATTGCAAATATAGATATATAATTATGTAAAACAAATTATAAAGCCATATATATTATTTTGTATTGGCTTTTAAGTCGTACAATTAAGGCTTTTTAAGATATGTATTTTATCGTTAATTCTCTATTAGAATTACAATATTTCCTTTTAATGAACAGAATCTATCTTTTTTTGTAACGAATTTCAATAATTTGAGCTTATAATGTTAAATACGTTGTTTTATATATACAATATTTAACTATCGTGGCATATGTACAAATTGGTACTAATGATTTTTTGTCCGATTTTATTTTGTACCCAACCTCTTTTCTATTATGGTACAATTAGGACTCTTTTTGAGTAAATGTACAAACTGGTACCAAAAGCGTACAAACTGGTACAAAAGGGGATGTACAAACTGGTATCAAGGTGTACAAACTGGTACCAAAGATGTAACAAACTGGTACCAAAAGCGTACAAACTGGTACCAAAAGCGTACAAACTGGTACCAAAGGGCCTTGTAATGCACTGATAATCAATACGATGAGACTACCCTAAATAAGCTATAAATAAGCTATAAAGATAATATAAAATTAGCTAGGAGAAAATTATAAATCCCCGCCTTATCTTTAAAACAAATCGCCACCATACAGATATCAACAAAAGGGAGAAGAATATTCCCTCTGATTATAATTGTGTAATTCCGCATTTTAAGGGCCTGTGCTTGATAATTGTATTTTTTCTTGTAAGATTGGTTGCCGGAAACCGCAATTCGCCTCAGTAAGCTTTTAAACCCCCTTTTCCCTTTTGTAAATGTCTTCTTCCCTCCCACCCTTTAGCGGAATATGGACTTTTCAAATTATTCTTTTTCTGCTCTGCAGAGAATAAATTAAAAAGTCCGGGGCACGAAAACAATTTTTTCTCCGGATTATTCCGGCCCATTTTTTCAA
>Ga0183101_1000091_pt9 | contig 46496 bp, 36 predicted proteins | sample Biomet3_FD_127790 | JGI IMG/M metagenome (GOLD analysis project Ga0183101, IMG submission 127790) | Microbial communities from bioreactor (seeded with sewage sludge) at LBNL, California, USA - Biofuel metagenome 3 | ecosystem: Engineered > Bioreactor > Anaerobic > Unclassified ... | reverse complement strand
TTCGGCAAAAAAGCTTGCCGCACCGGTGATCACTGCGCCATCCCCATTCTTGGGCAGGGTATCGCCCAGCATGTCCGCAAACTGCGGCAGGGAATCGAAAACAATGCCTATGCCGCCAACGGCCTGCCCCCCCTGTGGAGCAAACACGGGAGCGCTGTACACATAGGTTGGTTGCGCCGCGCCCTTGGGGTGATACAGTTCAGTAGCACGAAAGGGTGATACGGAAAAATCGTCCGAATCCTTGAGCGACAACGTGCGGCGCACATACTCCTCGCCTATCTGCTGTCCGTAGAGGCCACGTTCCCCGGCCTGCGAACAGGCCACTACAGTTCCGCGCGCATCGTAGAGAAACAGGTTTGAATACACCGTGTAATAGCTGTTGATGTATTCCAGAATATCCTCGAGCCGAGAGAGGTCGCCCTTGCTGACGGACGGCTGCGCAAGGATACGCCGAAAATCCGGGGTCAGCGCCCACCAGCGGCAGTCGTTGGCCCGCTCATACAGGTTACGATCCATTATTTCCACGGTTATGGAGGCCAGAAACGAGGCATCGTTCAGGCGCGAGGCCGTTACCGTTTTCAGCAGGCCATCAGTGAAATAATGGAACTCATGCTCCATCTCGATGCCCATTTTGCGCACGGCATCCAATATGGGCGGCAGAGCCTGGGCGGCATGGCGCTCGTCTTCCCGCGCGTTGCCGCTTTGACGGGCGGCCATTATCTGCCCGTTGAGCGCCGCCAGCGTCAGATCGCCCATAACATCGCCAGCCTGCTCTTCAATGCTGGTCAACTGGGCGGAGAATCCCGCTTCCCGCCGCACAAGGGCAACATCAATCCCTTCTGCCGCCTTGCTGGCAAAAGCGCTTTGCGCGTTGCGCAGGACGTGGGTTTGCCATGCCTGCCCTTCATAGCCCTGATAGCCTTCTGAAGGACGCGAGACCGCCAGGGTTGCCTTGCTGGCATGGGAGGTCACGGCAAAGCTGTCCTCCGGGGTGCGGGCAAAAGAGCGCCCGATGGGAACCATCCGCGTATCGCTGCTGGCAAAGGCCTGACCTTTTTCGTCCAGCAGCAGGATGACCATATCCTGTGCAAACCGCGCCATGCCCGCAAAGAGGTCTGCGGTTTCACCGTCCATATCAAATACAAGACAGAGCACGCCCAGGGGTTCGGTGACGCCTTCGGCCCGGATAGCATGGGAATATACAAGGGCCGACCTGCCATCGGGGGCGAGGTCTGTGGGCCGAAATGTTTCCACAAATTCCGGCGCGCCCAGAGTCTGCCTGACCAGCGGATCGTTTGAGACGCTCACCGGCCTTTTGGTATCAAGCTGCACGCACACCCGCCCCTGCGGATCAAGCACCAGAATGTCGCGGTACACGCTGTATTTGGAGCGGTAGGCCGCTAGCCGGGCGCGCAACGTGGGCACATCGCATGCGCCGCTCTGCAAAAAGCCCACAATTTCGCCATCTGTTGCCAGAAAGCTCACGTCCGCAGTGCGCTCATAAAGATTGCGCTTGATGATATCCATAACCACCTGGGCTACGGGCGACATTTCGCGCACGGCTTTTTCAAGCAGTTTTTCGCCCAGCATGCTGGTCATGTCCTGCCGCAGCAGTCCAAAAGTATCACGGGTTTTGAAGATGAAATCAAAGAGGGTGGCGGCAATGGCGTTGCAGTTGATCTTGCCCGTGAGGGCAATCCACGTCCATTGCCGTTCCAGTTGAGAAAAAACCGTGTGGCACCGCCTGATATCAGGCATAAAGGGAATCAGCTGCTCAACGGCCTCTTTCGTGGACGCATGGGGGTCGCGCACAATCACCTCGCTCGGATTTTCTCTTGGCGCCGCAACGCAGAGCAAAAGAACGGACAATTAATAATCCGTTGCAAATTACAGTAGCTGTATCAAAACTCAAGCGGGGGGGCAAAGAACCTGTGAAAAATTTACTCAAAAGTCAATGCTACTCTGATTTTTTTTAAGGAGGCATTTGGGCGCATTTAGAGGTTTGTCTTATTAAAAATGATAAGCAACAAACTGCAAATTTGTTAGCACACTATCCATCCATGACAGTCAAATACATTCCATATCTTTGCATTTAAGCATGTATCCAATACACATAATCAAATTATTATTTGTACTACGGACAGAGCAGCACACCCTACGCTTATCGTCAGCACAATAAAAACTTAAGGGCATTTGTCTGAAAGGCATCGTCAATTAGAGCAAAAAAATCCTTCCCACACAAAAAATTCATGTGAGTGGCGCAAACAGCAACACCCCCGCAGGGCATTGCCCTACGGGGGTGAACTATCTGAAGAACGGCAAAGACATGCCGCTCGCGGTGTTGAGGCTTTAGCTGTTCTTGCGCTTGCCTGCGGTCTGGTAGCGCTTCATGGCCGAAAGCTCGGCCTTGCGCAGACGGATGGAAAGGGGCGTGACTTCCACCAGTTCATCTTCGCGCACAAAGTGCAGGGCGTGTTCAAGGGTCATTTTTTTCACCGGGGTGAGGGTGACGTTTTCGTCCTTGCCCGAAGCGCGCAGGTTGGTGAGCTTCTTTTCCTTGGTGGGGTTAACGTCGATGTCGTTATCGCGGTTGTGTTCGCCCACGATCATGCCCTCGTACACCGGGTCGCCGGGTTCCACAAACAGAACGCCGCGCGGCTCAAGGTTAAAGAGGGCGTAGGCCACGCCTGCGCCAGCGCGGTCGGCAACGATGGAACCCGTGTAACGTGTGGGGAAGTCGCCGCGCCATTCTTCGTAGCCTTCCACATAGGAGTTCATGATGCCGGTACCCTTGGTATCGGTGAGGAACTCGTCGCGGTAGCCGATAAGGCCGCGCGAAGGCACGCTGAACTCAAGGCGCACGCGGCCCGTGCCGTTGTTGACGCAGTTGAGCATGCGGCCCTTGCGCTGGGCCAGCTTGTCTGTAACCACGCCCATGAACACTTCGTCGCAGTCCACATACAGGCGTTCGATGGGTTCGATAACCTTGCCGTTTTCGTCCTTGCGCAGAATAACTTCGGGGCGCCCCACGGAAAGTTCAAAACCTTCGCGGCGCATGGTTTCAATAAGAATGGCCATCTGGAATTCACCACGGCCCTTGACCAAAAAGGCATCGCGGTCCGTCGTGTTTTCCACGCGCACGGCCACGTTGCGCAGGGTTTCCTTGACCAGGCGGTCATAGATGGCGCGGCTCTGCACAATCTTGCCTTCGCGACCGGCCAGGGGAGAACTGTTGATGCCAAAGCGCATGGCCACGGTGGGTTCGTCCACGCGGATGCGCGGCAGGGCGCGGGGGTTGTCGCGGGTGCAGATGGTATCGCCGATGGTCACATCCTCAATACCAGCCAGAACCACGATATCGCCGGGCTGGGCTTTTTCCACTTCGACCACCTGCAATCCATCATACACCTGAAGCTTGGTGGCGCGCAGGGGCTTGGGCTGGCCATCCTCGCCAATGCAGGCCAAAGCTTCCTTGGCGTAAACCGTGCCGTGCATGATGCGGCCCACGGCCAGGCGGCCCAGATAGTCGGAATAATCAAGGTCGGCCACCAGCATCTGGAACGGCTGCTCGGGATCATAGAGCGGACCGGGAATATACTTCAGGATGGCGTCGAACAGGGGCGAAAGATCCTTCTGCTCGTCGTCGATGTTGTTCATGGCCACGCCCGCGCGCCCGATGGCGTAAAGCACGGGAAATTCCAGCTGCTCTTCGTTGGCGTCGAGGTCGATGAACAGGTCGTAAATTTCGTTGAGCACTTCCTGGGGGCGGGCGTCCTTGCGGTCGATCTTGTTGATGACCACCACCACGGGCAACCCGGCCTCAAGGGTTTTGCGCAGCACGAAACGCGTTTGCGGCAAGGGCCCTTCGGAAGCGTCCACCAGCAGAATCGCGCCGGTGGCCATGGAAAGCGAACGCTCCACCTCGCCGCCAAAGTCGGCGTGGCCGGGAGTGTCGATAATGTTGATCTTCACGCCGTTCCAGGTGACGGCGCAGTTCTTGGCGGCAATGGTGATGCCGCGCTCGCGTTCAAGGTCCATATTGTCCATGACGCGGTCGTCCACCTGCTGGTCGGCGCGGAACACGCCGCCCTGCTTGAACAGGCCGTCCACAAGCGTGGTCTTGCCGTGGTCAACGTGGGCGATGATGGCTACATTACGAAGAGATTCATTGTGCTGCATGGCTGTTTGCCCTTAAAAAAACACTGGCTAGTGCGGTTTTGTTCCCCGCCGTGGGGAGAGATTGCAACCAGACGCGAAGCCGCATCGGGTCGGCGCCGGGCGAAGGCCGACGCAGGCAGGGGGAAAAACCAGCAGTCGGTATCGTTTCTTCTTTTTAATGATGTCCGGGCCGCGCTTTTACGCATTTTTCAGAGTTTTGTCACCATGGCCCTGATAAGCCGCCCCAGATTTTTCCCCGCCGTGGCCGCCACGGCCAGAATTTCTTCCAATGGGGCCGGGGCCATACAGTCCGGCAAATTTTTGTTGGTCAGGCAGGAAAGCCCCAGCACCCGCAGGCCCAAATGCCGCGCGGCAATGATTTCAAGCACGGTGCTCATGCCCACGGCGTCGGCCCCCCATTGCCGGTACATGCGCGTTTCCGCCGGGGTTTCCATTTCCGGCCCGTGTACGCCGATATACACCCCACGCTCCACCCGAATTTCCATTTTGGCCGCTGTTTCCATGGCCAGGGCGCGCAATTCTGCATCCAGCGGCGCGCACATATCGGGAAATCGCGGCCCCCAGGCATCGCAGTTTACCCCTGTCAGGGGCGATTGCCCGGTATGGTTGATGATGTCGCTCATGCACATGATGCCGCCCGCATCAAACTGGGGGTTCAAGGCTCCGGCGGCGTTGGTGATGATGAGCGTTTTCACGCCCATGGCCGCCATTACCCGCACGCCCATGCAGACCTGCGCGGGGCTGCGCCCCTCGTAAAGATGGCAGCGCCCCTGCTGCACAAGCACATAGCGGCCCTGCGCGTCGTCGTCGCCGCAGGCGCCGGGAAACCGGCCCCAGACAAAACAACCCGCGTGCCCCTCCACCCCGGAAAGGGGGAAACCCGGCACATCGGCATATGGCACGGAAACGACGTCGCGCAGCTTGTCCACCAGGCCGGAAAGCCCCGTGCCCAAAACAATGCCCAAGGGTGCGCCCGCTTCAGGCAAATCCGCAGCGCCCAGGGGCCGCGCCCCCACAGGCAGGGCCGAGGCGGGCAGCGCCGCCTGGATGGCCAGACGCAGGGCCTCGGCGGCGCGCTGGACATCTTGGAGATTTTGCATAAAAGTTGCTCCTGAAATGATGAATTCCACGGCCGCCAAGGGCCGCAGTCCGCGTTGCGCGTTGCCGCCGTTGCGCGGCTTTTTTGCGCCAGAAGGCCCGTCGGCGAGTGGATTTTCGCGCCAAAAGCGGGTATGAAGTGCGGATGCAATGTCTGTATAGCCCGCCAATCGCCGCCCCACAAGGGGGCACGGGCCCAATGAAGAAACAGAACCGGCGCCGGGGCGCCCCGGGTTGCAAACCAACCGTTGCGGCGTCTGCCCGCATGTCCCCAGGGCCAATGCGGCCACGCCGGGCAAAAAACCAACACCAAAGCGCAGTATGAGGGAGATAGGCTTGGACAAAGCTCAGGAAAGCATTCCCCTGCAAAAACACAAAATTCTGGTGGCCAACCGTGGCGAAATCGCCATGCGCATCATGCGTGCCTGCCGCAAGCTGGGAGTGGCCTTTGCCGCCATTTTCACAGCTGAAGACGCGGCCTCGGGCCATGTGCGCCTGGCGCGCGAACAGGGCGGAGAAAAAAGCCTTTTTCGCGTTTCGTCCTACCACGACGCCAACGAACTCATGGCCGTGGCCGATGAGGCGGGTTGCACCGCCGTGCATCCGGGCTATGGCTTTTTTGCCGAGGATTTTCGTTTTGCCCGGCGTGTAACCAAACGCGACCGCAAGCTCATTTTCATCGGCCCTTCGTGGAAAATCATCCGCGAGCTGGGCGATAAAATCAACACCAAACGCCTGGCCCGCAGCCTTGGCGTACCCACGGTTCCCGGTTCCGACCGTCCCATTTATGACGAAATGGAAGCCGAGCGCATTGCCAAAAGCGTGTTTGAATTTCAGGACCAGCAGGGCATCCAACGCCCCTTGGTGCTGGTGAAGGCCTCCGCCGGCGGCGGCGGCATGGGCATTGAGGAAGTTTACGATCCCGACCAGTTCCGCTCAGTCTATCGCCGCATCCGCAGCTATGCCCTGCGGCAGTTCAAGGATGAAGGCGTGCTCATCGAGCAGCGCATCACCGATTTCAACCATTTGGAAGTGCAGGTGGTTTCAGACCGTTCGGGCCGCAACCCCGTGCATTTCGGCACGCGCAACTGCTCCATCCAGTCAACAGGTCGGCAAAAGCGCATCGAGGTGGCCCCCGGCTTCGCGCCCAACGAGCTTAAATACACCTTTGACGCGGGCAAGGTGCTGCGCGACATCGTGGATTATTCCCTGACCATGGCCCGCAAGGTGGGCTATGACAACGTGGGCACCTGGGAATGGATCGTCACGCGTAAGGGCGAACCCTTCCTGATGGAAGTGAACACCCGCATTCAGGTGGAAAACGGCGTTTCGGCGCGCATTTCCAAGGTGAACGGCAAGGGCGATGTGGACCTTATCGCCGAGCAGATCCGCATTGGCCTGGGCGAACCGCTGGGCTTCGGCCAGGAGGACATCACCTTTGAGGGCCTGGGCATCGAATACCGCCTTATCGCCGAGAACCCGGACGACAACTTCACCCCCTGGGTGGGGCGCATCGAACGCTTTGCCTGGAAAGAACAGCCCTGGCTGACCATGCTCACGCATGTTCCCACAACGGAACCCTATGAAATCCCCACGGAATTCGACCCCAACCTGGCCTTGGCCATCATTTGGGGCAAAGACCTGGAAGAAGCCAAGGCGCGCGGCCTTGAATTTCTGCGGGATCTGCGGCTTGAGGGGCACGATACGTCTGGCGGCGAGCTGCAGTCCAACGTCAACTTTCTTGCCGCCAATACAGAACGCATTTTGCGTTTCTAACGGAAACCAGCCATGCATGCACCGGCTCCCCACTGCGCGGCCTGCCCTTTCAAACGGGAGGAAAGGCTGTGCGTAACCCCTGGCGGGAAGCACCCCGCCGACTGCCCCACGGCCCTGAACCAGGAGATGGCGCAGGGCTGCATAGCGGACTATGCCGAGCCGGAAACCATGCGCATGGCGCGCGAAGCGGCGATTGTTGAACGCCAGAGCTACACCGTGCAACCCGACGGCACGCGCATGCCCTGCCGCCCCCGCATTCTTGAAATCGTGGCCTTTGCCAAGGCCATGGGCTACCGCCGTTTGGGGCTGCTTTTCTGCCTTGGTCTACGGGCCGAGGCGCACGAAGCCGCGGCGGTGTTCGAGGCGCAGGGGCTTGAGGTCGCTTCCGTCATCTGCAAGGTGGGGGGCATCGCCAAAACGCGCATGGGGCTTGCGGGCGATCAGCTGCTTTGCCCGCTGCAGCCCGAAAGCATGTGCAACCCCATCATGCAGGCCGCCGTGCTGAACCAGGCGCAAGTGGACCTTAACGTGTTGCTGGGTTTGTGCGTGGGGCACGACACCCTGGCGTTGCGCCATCTGAAGGCCCCATCCACGGTGCTGGCCGTCAAGGACCGTCTGTTGGGGCACAACCCTTTGGCGGCCCTTTACTCCGGGTATTTCGCTTACTTAAAAAAACCAGTCTAGCTGGCCCAATATACTATGGACAACAACATCGAAAAACGCATCCAGAGCCTGCGCGACAGGCTGGCCTACATGGTGGACATCTTCGCCGGCAAGCACAAGGACAACGCCGAACTGCTTGAAGAAAAGCTCACGGCTTTCACCGCCCGCGTGCGCGGGGGCAGCGTGGAAGATCCCTATGCCGAGCTGGCCACGGTGGAAGACCTTTTCAACTATGTGGAACGCCGCCTTGAGGGCAGCATCACGCCCATGGACAAGGTGCGCATTGTGCGGCATCCGCAGCGCATCTGCCTGCGCGACATTCTTGAAAACGTCTATGACAACTTCACCGAAGTGGGCGGCCAGGACGAGCACAGCCTCGACCCCAGCATGCTCATCGCCCGCGCGGTCATCACCCGCCGGCGCGGCAAAAAAGTCTATACGCAGTCTGTCATGGTCATCGGGCAGGAAAAGGGCCATGGGGCGGAGTTCCGCAACGGCGGTTCGGTAAAGCCCTGGGGCAACGCCAAGGCGCAGCAGTATATGCGCGTGGCCGAAACCGAAGGCATTCCAATTCACACCTATATTTTCACGCCCGGCTCCTTTCCCATTGAGGATTACCCCGGCGCGGCCCAGCAGATCGCCCGCAACATTTATTGCATGGCCGGTCTGCGCGTGCCCGTTATCGCGGTGATTTCCGAGGGCGGTTCCGGCGGCGCGGAGGCCATCGGCCTGGCGGACAAGCGCCTGATGCTTTCGCACGGCTATTATTCCGTTATCTCGCCCGAGGGCGCGGCCGCTATTGAAGGACGCCTCAAATCAGGCCAGCGCGCCACGCCGGAACTTATTGAAAGCTGCGCCCACAACCTCAAGATGACGGCGCAGGACAACCTGAAGTTCGGCTATATCGACCGCGTGGTGCAGGAACCGCCCCTTGGCGCGCGCCCCTGGCACTTCGATTTCTTCCGCAACCTGCGGCAAGAAGTGCTGCGCGCCACCGATGAGGTGGTTATTTCCACGCGCACCACGCCCGGCCTCAAGGGCTTGGCCCTGGCCCGCGTGCGCAAGGCCGACGCCAACCTGGACGAAATGTACACCCGCTGGGGGCTTACCTCGGCGGCCAAGAACAGGCTGCGCGATCGCCGCCAGCAAAAATTCCTGCGCCTTTCGCGCCAGGCGGCGCGCGACAAGCGGCCGCTCTTCACCAAAATGGCCGTGGCCACATGGGACTGGGTCACCAAGCCCTGGGTCAGTTTTAAGTATGATTTCTACCGCAAGCACCAGCGCCGCATCCGCACCTTCATGGAAGAAGTGGATAACGAGTGGGAGGTGTTCAAGGGCCGCCTGTTCGCGCCCTGGCACAAGCTCACCCGCCAGCTGCCCAGCGCCAAGGCCGAAAGCAACCGGGCCAAGGAGCTGACGGCGCTTTCCACCTGGTCGGACGATGGGCGGCGCAGCCGCTGGAACTACATATCGCCCCGCTACAAGGTGGACAGGGCCGTCACCTGCCCCAACAGCGCGGCCTATGGCTGCCTGGACCTGTGGGGGCCGGACCTCTTCGCCGAATTCGCGGGCGTGTGCAGCCACTGCGGCTATCACTTTCCCATGGAACCGGAATGGTACGTGAAGAACGTTTTTGACCTGGGTTCCGTTTTTGAATTCAACAGCGAGATTGAGGCGGGCAACCCCCTCGACTTCCCCGGTTTTGGCGACAGGGTTCTTGCCGCGCAAAAGAAAACCGGCGCGAAAAGCGGCTGCATGACCTTTGAGGCGCGCATCGACAACATCAAGATGGTCGTGGCCATGCTTATGGGCACCTTCCGGGGCGGCTCGGTGGGCGCGGCCGAAGGCTACAAGTTTGTTGAGGCGGCGCAGCGCGCGGCCAAAAAACGCTATCCCTTCCTGGCCTATGTTCACGGCACGGCGGGCATACGCATTCAGGAAGGCACCCACGGCGTTATCCAGATGCCCCGCTGCACGGTGGCCGTGCGCCGCTATATCGAATCCGGCGGTCTATACATGGTGCTTTACGACACCAATTCCTTCGCCGGCCCCGTGGCCAGCTTTTTGGGCTGCTCGCCCTATCAGTTTGCCGTGCGGTCGTCCAACATCGGCTTTGCCGGGCCAGGCGTCATCAAGGAAACCACGGGCATGGACATTCCGCCCAAATACCACCGCTCTTACCGCGCCCTTTCGCGCGGGCACATTCAGGGCATTTGGGACAGGCGCGAAATTCGCGCCAACCTCAAGCAGGCCCTGCTGACCATCGGCGGCAGAAACCTGTATTACCGGTAGGGTGTTCACGGGGGCGTTCGCGCAGGCGGCGTCCACCGCGCCCGGCCACGAACATAACGAAAAATTACGAGCGACGCGGCGGCCTGAAGGCGTTCACGGCATTTCCCCAAAAACGCGCCACGTGTCACCACTACATAACGCACGGACCCAAGCATGATAAACATCTCTTCACTGCTGGACGAAATAAAGGCTTCGCCCTACCGCGAAATCGTCATCAGCACGCCCCACACGGGCAAGGTGACTTTTGCGGACATAAAACAGGGCGACAAGGTCAACGGGCCCCAGGGCCAGTGGAAGGAAAAACCGGGCACGCTCATCGCCACGCTGGAGCGCGAGCGCAACCCCAAGGCCATCTGCGCCAACGAGAAGGGCGAAATCAGCACGCTGCACACCGAGCTTGAAGGCTCCTTTGTGGAAGCGGGCACCCCCCTGGCCGTGGTGCGCCACCTGCTCACCAGAGCGGAGGTGGAACGCATTCTGCTGCAAAAGGCGCTGCACCTTTTTCTTGCGCCCGAACGGGCCAAGTACTACTTCACGCCTGAGGTGGACAAAAAAATCCGCGCTTCCGATTCACAGTCGGTGGCCGTGCGCGAGGGTATGGAGCTGCTCATCATGTCGCGCATGAAGCGCGAAGTGCCGCTGATGTATTCCGGCCCGGCGGGCGTTATCTATGCCGTTTATTTCAAATATAACGAAAACATCGATGCCGGAGATCCGCTCATCGGCGTGTGCCCGCAGGACCAGCTTCCCGCCATTCAGGAAGTCATCATGCGCGTGCAGACCGAATGGACGGAGAAGGACTAGCCCTGCCGCCTTCGCGACAGGCCGCCCACAAACCCGGCATGCGGGCAACCCCCGCCGACAGGAGCGCCTATGGGTAAAGCTTTGCAAATTCGCGTAAGCGCCGTCACCTGGAACGAAGATTTGCTGGAAAAACTCTGGCCCCAGCTCACGGAACTGGCCTTCAGCGTGCCGATCAAGCACGAGAGGCACGGCGTGCTTGAAATGGTGCGCGCGCTGGACGAAGGGCTGCAGTTTCTGCCCTGGTCCGAGGCGCGGCGCAAGGCGCTGGGCCCCGGCATACATAAAGCCGCGCAACTCAAAGCGGAGCTGGAGGAGGCCCTGGCCAACTGGCAGCCCCGCGATGCCAATAAACTGAGCGACGCCCTTGAGGACGTGCTGGATCAACTGGAGCGGGCGTTCGTTGCCTGAAGCCCGAACCCCTAACCGCCCTGGAGCATGACCATGCTGAACAAAGTAATGATTATCGGCCGCTTGGGCCGCGACCCCGAGCTGCGCTACACACAGAGCGGCTCGCCGGTGGCGACCCTCAATGTGGCCACTGACGAATCCTATACCGACCGCGACGGCAACAAGGTTGACCGCACGGAATGGCACCGGGTTTCCGTTTTCCAGCGTCAGGCGGAAAACTGCGCCAACTTTCTTGCCAAGGGCAGCCTGGTGTATGTTGAAGGCAGCCTCCAGACGCGCAAGTGGCAGGACCAGCAGGGGCAAGACCGCTACACCACCGAAATTAAAGCCCAGCGGGTGCAGTTTCTTGACCGCAAGGGCGACGCCCCGCGCGAAGGCGGACGCGGCGCTGATGAAGACTACGGCGCTTCAGCCGCGCCCCGTGGCAACGCCCCGCGCGGCCAGGGCGGTTATCAGCAGGGCGGCGGCCGCAGCCAGGGCGGCTACGCGCCGCAAGGCGCGCCCCAGGGCAATGCCCGCAAGCCCCAGCAGCAGGAGGAAGATCTGGGCCCCGCCTTCCCCTCCGAAGCCTCAAACATGGACGACGTGCCTTTCTAGGCCAGGCGACATAAGCCATTTTGTGGGGGAGAGCGCCAACGCCTGTGGCGGCAACAGCCCCTCCCGCAAAAAATTTGCAGCAAGGTGCAACTAAAACAAAAAGCGCGTGGATATATATTCACGCGCTTTTTTGTTGCTCGCTCCCACAGGTTGAGAAAAATTTCCCCACACAAAACGCAGCCCCAGCCGCCGCTCGCTCCACCCCTGGGCGGACCTGCCGAGGCGCGCGGGGCGCGGACCAGCACGCCGCGCGGCTTTGCGAAAAAAAGCGCACTATCACATGAAAATTTGGATTCAGGCGCACTTTTCTTTTGTGTCCCCCTTCTCTTTTTCCACAATTCAGCGTATAGGTTTCAACGAATTTTCCGCATTCCACGCAGAAACTGCAAGTTTTTGACGTAAGTGGTCGGGAAAATTTTCGAGAGGTAGTTGACTTTTTGTTAGATTATTCACAAGATGCTTTTTGAACGCTGCCCTTCCGTCTGGCTGCTCTGACCACGGAAGGATGCCTACATAACTAAAACACGGAGGATTTCGCAATGTCCAAGCTGGTAGCTCCTCATGGCGGTAAGGGTCTGGTCTGTTGCCTTCTGGAAGGTAAGGCCTTGGATGACGAGAAGAAAAAAGCCGCAGGCCTGAAGCAGATCGAGATTTCTTCCCGCGCCAAGGGCGACCTGATCATGATGGGCATTGGCGGTTTTTCGCCTCTGAACGGCTTCATGAAGAAGGCTGACTGGAAGAGCGTCTGCGAAAAGATGACCCTCGCCGACGGCACCTTCTGGCCCGTGCCCGTTACCCTCGACATTCCTGCCGCTGACGCCAAGGCCATCAAGGCCGGTGAAGAAGTGGCCCTGGTCCGCAAAGGCGAGATCATGGCTACCATGAAGGTGGAAGAAGTCTATGAGATGACCGAAGCCGACAAAAAGTGGGAATGCGAACTGGTGTTCAAGGGCGCTGGCCCGGACTCCGAAAAGTTCTGGGAAGTGGCCCCCAATGACCACCCCGGCGTGAAGATGGTTCTGGCCCAGAAGGAATTCAACATCGCCGGTCCCGTGAAAGTGCTTTCGCAGGGCGAATACCCCGAAAAGTTCCCCGGCGTGTACATGACCCCCGCTCAGCTGCGCGCCAAGATGGACGAACGCGGCTGGCAGAAGGTTGCCGCCCTGCAGCTGCGCAACCCCATGCACCGCTCGCATGAATACCTCGCCAAGATCGGCGTGGAAGTGTGCGACGGCGTGGTCATCCACTCCCTGGTGGGCTCCCTGAAGCCCGGCGACATCCCGGCTGAAGTGCGCGTGAAGTGCATCGACACCCTGGTGGACAAATACTTCGTGAAAGACTTCGTGATCCAGGCTGGCTATCCTCTGGACATGCGCTATGCCGGTCCCCGCGAAGCTCTGCTGCACGCCACCTTCCGCCAGAACTACGGCATCAACAACCTCCTCGTGGGCCGCGACCACGCTGGCGTGGGCGACTTCTACGGCATGTTTGAAGCTCAGGAAATCTTCCGCAAGATCCCTGTGCCCGCCGAAGAAGGCAAGCGCCTGCTTTGCCACCCCCTGAACATCGACTGGACCTTCTACTGCAAAAAGTGCGACGGCATGGCCAGCATGCGTACGTGCCCCCATGGCAAGGAAGACCGCGTCATCCTGTCCGGCACCAAGCTGCGCAAGATGCTTTCTGAAGGCGCGGAAGTGCCGGATCACTTCGGTCGTGACGAAGTGCTCGTCATCCTTCGCGAATACTACTCCAGCCTGACCGAAAAGGTCGAAATCAAGATGCAGCGTGCGGCCTCCGGCTCCACCATGTAAGCTTGCCCATAGCAACACAACGCAAAAGGACGCCCGAAAGGGCGTCCTTTTGTATTTCTTTTGCACTGCACGTAGCGCGCTTTCCTTCGGCGGCTGTGTTTATCACGATAGTGCGCCATTATTGCGCAAGCGCATGATAGGCGCGAGGCGAAAGGCCCTCGCCGTTTCCTGAGCCAAACGGCTACCGTGCCGCAAACCGCGCCAGGTTGCTGAGGAGCCAGCACGAAACAGCTTGTGGCTGGCGCACCGAACCGCTGCATCGCTTTGCTGCGGACAGGAGACACGGCACGGCTGCAGGCGCGCAAGAGCCGTGGGGCGCGCAACGCGCTGCACCCCCAGCAGGAAAGCGGCCAGGCCTTGCCCCGAACAGACGCGACACGGCAGGCACGCGGCGCGCACCCCGCAGGTCTGCGCGCAATCAGCCTCGCGCTTTACGAAAAAACAAAAACAGCCTATACAAGTCCCGAGTTGCACGCAGTGGCGACTCCGGACCGGACGCGCAGACGTTTTGCACGTCGGTGTCGGCTGCGCAAACACGCCAGCGAAAACCGCAACGTCTTTAGCCACAGGTAGTTCATGAACCGACCCCGCCAAACACTTCCCGGCCTGTTATGCCTTGCCGTTCTTGCCACGGCCTTCTGTATTTGGAGCGCTCTGGGCAACGAAGTCAATATCTGCGTTACTTCCGGCTGCGCGCTGTTTCAGGACACTTCGGTGGCGGGCATTTCACTTTGGTGGTTCGGCGGCATCATGTTCGCCGCTCTGGCGGCGGCCGCGCTGCTGGGCGCGGCGCAATGGGGGCTTGTGCTGGCTGGCCTTGCCCTGCTGGGCGACACTGGCCTTCTGCTGCTCATGTCGGTTACCGCGCCGTGCGTCAGCTGCCTTATTGTGGCGGCCCTTTTTGCCCTGATCTATGCCGGATTCCGCCAGGCCGCGCACAATGCGTACAAATCAGGACAATCCAACGATAAACCGGGCCGCTCCGCGCTGCTGCTGGCCTGGGGGCTGCTGTTCATCATCAACGTGGGCACGGCCCTGCGCACGCAGGCCGATGTGTGGCCCATCACCGACAATGGCAACGAGGCCTCGGTGCGCATGTTCTTCTCCCCTTCCTGTTCCAGCTGCCAGGAAGGCATCGCCCTGCTTTCCGGCCATGTGGACGTGGCTTTTTATCCGCTGGCCGAAAACGATTCGGACATTTACAAGGTCGCGCGCATGTTGCGGCTGATGGACAACGGCTCAAGCGTGGCCGAAGCCCTCAGCAAAGCTCAGGACGTTACCGCCCCCACCGGTTTTTCCGCTCTTTCTCCCGCCATGCTGCGGCTGCGCCTGCATATGCTGCGCAACAAGGCGCATGTTTTCATGGCGGGTTCGCAGACGGTGCCTTTTTTTGAATATCACGGCTTGCCGGCCATGCTGAAAAAAAACAGCAAGCCTTTGGCAGCGCAAAAGCTTTCCCCCGCCCCCCAGACTCCCCCCCCAACCGCCGCCAGCCCAGATTTGCCGATTGACCCGCAAATTGCCGGAGAATGCACGGGAACAACCCCCTGCCGGTAATTTTAGACGCTTCGCGTCAATCTTGTGCAAAAAATGACAATCCTTGCGCGTCAAAAGCGTTTAGGGGCTTGACGCCCTTTACGCTTCCTATTTATATGAGAGAGCCTTAACAAAAAGGCACGAGGACGGAATGAAAGCAATCGACGTGTTTCGCAAGCACAAAAGCGAGATTGTGCGCCTGTGGACAGATGCTGTTTTTGACACATATCCACTTGAAACAACAGGTTTTCTCCGCACAAAAGAAGATCCCTTCGGCAACCCTGTGGCCAACATGACCAAGGAAGCGGCTGGCGCATTATATGACGCGGTAACGGGCGAAGCCGTGGAAGTGGATGCCACCCGCAAGGCGCTGGACCGCTTCATCAAGCTCAGGGCGGTGCAGAAATTTCTTCCCAGCCAAAGCATGGCCGTGTTCAGCCTCATGAAGCCCATCATGAGAACTCATGTCATGCCGGAACTGGCGGCGCAAGACGACCTGGCCGCCTATCTTGAGACCGAATCGCGCGTTGACAGCCTGATGCTGCTGGCCTTCGACATGTATATGGAAGACCGGGAAACTCTGGCTGAGTCGCGCATTACGGAAATACGCAACCAACACGCCCAACTGGCGCGCTGGGCGCAGCAACTGGAGAGCGGCGCAATCCACCCGGATGGCGATCGCTGACAATCCGCGTTCATTGGCCGTACTGCCCCCGTGGGCTTTGCAGCATGCGGACCAGAGATCTCTCAAATCCCATGGTGGGCGTTTGAGGCAACTTTAGTGGAAGTGAGGTAGGGAATGATCAATTCATTACTGCTGGTGCTGCTCATAGGAGCCATCGCATGGGCGGGAGCGGCCATAGGGCTCGCGGGCCTGTTCGGCGTGGCGCTGCCTTATGTGGCAGTAGTCGTGTTTATCGTCGGTGTGGTCTGGCGCATGGTGTACTGGGCAAAATCGCCCGTGCCCTTCTGCATTCCCACAACCGGCGGGCAGGAGAAATCGCTTGATTTCATCAAGCAGGCGAAGTTCGACTGCCCCAGCACCACATGGGGCGTGGTGCAGCGCATGTTTCTGGAAGTTTTCTGCTTCCGTTCGCTGTTCCGCAACACCGTTGCGGAAGTGCGGGAGTTTGACGCTGTCAGCAACGCTCCGCGCACCATCTATTATTCTTCCAAGTGGCTCTGGGCCTTCGCGCTTGTGTTCCACTACTGTTTTCTGCTGGTCTTCATCCGCCACTTCCGCTTTTTCATGGAACCCGTGCCTTCCTGTATTCGCTTTCTGGAAAGCATAGACGGCATCATGCAGGTTGGCTCGCCCCGCTTTTTCTGGACCGGCGGTCTGGTTCTTGTGGCCCTGCTTTTCCTGCTGGGTCGCCGCATTTTCAACCAGCGCCTGCGCTACCTTTCGCTGCCCAATGATTATTTCCCGCTGTGGTTGCTCATCAGCATTGTCGGCACCGGCATTTGCCTGCGCTATTTTGATAAGACCGAAATCGCGCAGGTCAAGATTTTCATCATGGGCCTTACGCATTTTTCGCCCATTTCTGCCGCCGGAATCAATGCCCTGTTCTTCACGCACCTTACTCTGGTTTGCGTACTGCTGATCTACTTCCCCTTCTCCAAGCTCATGCACATGCCGGGCGTGTTCTTCAGCCCCACGCGCAACCTGGCGAACAACTCTCGCCGCGTGCGCCACATCAACCCCTGGAATCCGCCCAAGCAGTACTTCACCTACGCCGAGTACGAGGACACCTATCGCGACGCCATGGCCGATGCCGGGCTGCCGCTCGAGAAGCAACCCGAAAAGGCCGCCGAGTAAGGAGTTTCCACAATGGCAAAATTACCTACGCCGCAAATGCTTGTGTCCAGCCGCCCGGACTTTCCCGCCCAGGACTGGCTTGACACCAAGCCCGAATTTACACCGGGGAGCTTCTGCTACCCGGCCAAAAAAGAGACCATGGAACTTCTGCATATGCCCAATCCCCACGAATGGGATCCGGCAGCGGAAGACTGGAACCTGCCCGAAAACTGGGAAAAAATTCTCTGTGACGCGTTTGAAGAACGCCTTGAAAAGCACCGTTCGCTCAAGCTGTTCATGGATATCTGCGTGCGTTGCGGCGCTTGCGCCGACAAATGCCACTTTTTCCTGGGCACCAACGACCCCAAGAACATGCCCGTGCTGCGCGCCGAGCTGCTGCGCTCGCTCTACCGCCGCGACCACACCATGCTGGGCAAGATTCTCGGCAAGAAAGTGGGCGCACGCGGATGGGACAAGCAGGTAGTGAAGGAACTCTTCTACTACGCTTATCAGTGTACGGAATGCCGCCGCTGCTCGCTCTTCTGCCCCTACGGCATCGACACGGCGGAAATCACCGCCATCGTGCGCGAGCTGCTGCATGAGGTTGGCCTGGGCATCCACTGGATCATGGACCCGGTCAAGAACTGCAGCTTCACCGGCAACCACCTGGGCATCAAACCCCACTCGTTTGTCGAAATCGTTGAAATGCTGGCCGATGACTGCGAAACCATCACCGGCATTCGGCCCAAAACGCCCTTCAACGAAAAAGGGCACGAGATTCTGTTCATCACGCCTTCGGGCGACGTGTTCGCCGACCCCGGCATCTACACGTTCATGGGCTATCTCATGCTGTTCCATGAGCTGGATCTGGACTACACCTTTTCCACCTACGCTTCCGAAGGCGGCAACTTCGGCTCGTTCACCACGTTCAACATGGCCAAAAAGCTCAACGCCAAGATGTATGCCGAGGCCGAGCGCCTTGGCTCCAAGTGGATTCTGGGCGGCGAGTGCGGGCACATGTGGCGCGTGATCAACCAGTATATGGACACCTACAACGGCCCCGCCCCCTCATGCATGCAGGTGCCTGTTTCGCCCTACACGGGCACGGTGTTTTCCAATGCGGCCTCAACCAAGATGGTGCACATCGCCGAATTCACGGCCGACCTCATCCATCACAACAAGCTGAAGCTTGACCCGAGCCGCAACGATCACATCATCACCACCTTCCACGACTCGTGCAACCCGGCCCGAGGCATGGGCCTGCTGGAAGAACCGCGCTATGTGCTGAATGCCGTGTGCAACCACTTTGTGGAAATGCCGGAAAACACCATTCGCGAGCAAACCTTCTGCTGCGGCGCCGGTTCCGGCCTGAACACGGAAGAAATCATGGAACTGCGCATGCGGTCCGGTATGCCGCGCGGCAACGCCCTGCGGTATGTGCAGGAGAAATACGGCGTCAACCACATGGCCTGTGTGTGCGCCATTGACCGCGCCACCCTGCCCCCGCTTGCCAACTACTGGGCGCCCGGCGTCAACGTGAGCGGCCTGCACGAGCTTGTGGGCAATGCCCTGGTGATGACGGGCGAAAGCAAGCGCACCATGGACCTGCGCCAGGAAGACCTGCCCAACGTGGCAGAGGACGACGAAGCGCTCCAGGCGCAGGGGGAGGGCCAATAAATGTATAACTCCAAAGCTGTCATCATTGGGATCATCATTTTTGTGGTCCTGTTCACCTCCCCGTTCTGGGCAAGCATGCTGGGCAAGCATTATTCCAGCACCGGACTTTCCTTGCCCAAAGACGCGAAGGAATGCGTGGAGAGTGTGGAATTCATGCGCGACAAGCACATGCAGTTGCTCAATGAGTGGCGCGATGAGGCCCTGCGCAAAGAAAACCGCATTTATGTGGCATCCAACGGCAAAAAGTGGACCATCAGCCTGCAGAACACCTGCTTGAAGTGCCATAGCGACTACAAGGGCTTCTGCGAAAAGTGCCACCAGGCCAACAGCGTTGATCCCTATTGCTGGACCTGCCACCTCATTCCCCAGGGGAGCAAGTAATGAACAAGAGCAGAAGAAGCTTTCTGAAAGTGGCAGGGCTTTCTGCCTTTGCCCTGAGCGGCGGATTGGCGGGTTTGAACGCTTTGTCCGGCGTGGCTCAGGCCCAGGTTGCCCCCGGCCGCTATACCAAGGCCGACCATGCCCTGCACGCCAAGCGCTGGGCCATGGTCATTGATACGCGCCGGTTCGCTGGCCCCAAAGATTATGAACCGCTTATCGAGGCCTGTCACAAGGTCCACAATGTGCCGCACATTCCCGGCAACCAGAACATCAAGTGGTTCTGGCTCGATTCGTATGAGCACACCTTCCCCGACGACATGAACGCCTTTCTGGACAAGCAGAAGGCCGAAGCCCTCTATCCGTTGCTGTGCAACCACTGCACCAATCCGCCCTGCGTGCGAGTGTGCCCCACGCAGGCCACCTACCAGATGGAAGACGGCATCGTGGCCATGGACTACCACCGCTGCATCGGCTGCCGCTTTTGCATGGCGGGCTGCCCCTTCGGCGCGCGTTCGTTCAACTTCAAGGATCCGCGCAAATTCCTGCCCGATCCCGTGCCCAATCCGGCCTTCCCCACGCGCATGATCGGCGTTGTGGAAAAATGCACCTTCTGCGCTGAGCGTCTGGCCGTGGGCCAGCTGCCCGCCTGCGTGGAAGCCTCCGGCGGCAGGATTCTTTTTGGCGATCTGGAAGATCCCAATTCAACGGTGCGGCAGGCTTTGTCCGCTAACTACAGTATTCGCCGCAAGCCCAACCTGGGCACGCAACCCGGCGTTTACTACCTCATATAGGAGGACAGGCCATGCTTGAAAAATTGCTCGAAGGTCCGAAGACCTACTATATGTGGCTGCTCTTTCTGCTCTGCGTTATCGCAGGGTGCGGCCTTGTGTATCTGGACCAGCTTAGCAACGGTCTTTCCGTTACCGGCATGAGCCGCGACGTTTCGTGGGGGCTGTATATCTCGCAGTTCACCTACTTCGTCGGTGTTGCCGCCTCGGCCGTTATGCTGGTGCTGCCCACCTATTTCCACCACTACAAAAAATTCAAGCGCATGATCATTTTTGGCGAATTCATGGCCGTGTCGGCCGTGATCATGTGCGCCCTGTTCATTGTTGTTGACCTTGGGCAACCCCAGCGCATGCTCAACGTTATGCTGCACCCCACGGTGAACTCCGTCATGTTTTACGACATGCTGGTGCTCATCGGCTACCTGTGCCTGAATATCGTCATCGGCTGGGTGACGCTTGAGGCTGAACGGCATGAAGTTGATCCCCCCAAATGGATCAAGCCGCTCATCTACCTCTCCATTCTTTGGGCCTTCTCCATCCACACTGTCACCGCCTTCCTGTATGCGGGCATTCCCGGCCGCCACTACTGGCTCACGGCCATCATGGCAGGCCGCTTCCTGGCTTCGGCCTTCTGCTCCGGCCCCGCCATTCTGATGCTGCTGCTGATGATCGTGCGCCGCCTCACCGGCTTTGACGTGGGCAAGGAAGCCGTAAAAACGCTGACCACCATCATTGTGTATGCCATGTGCGTCAACGTGTTCTTCTTCCTGCTTGAGCTGTTCACCGCCATGTACAGCGGCATTCCCGGCCATGTGGATCCCATCCATGTGCTCTTCTTCGGGCACGGCGGGCACCTGCTGTGGGTGAGCTACTGGATGTGGGCCGCCGTTATCATGGCCATTGGCTGCCTGGCAATTCTGATTCCGCCGCAGCTGCGCACCCACCCCACGCTCATGCCCATCGCCCTGATCATGCTGGTGGCGGCTTCGTGGATCGATAAGGGCCTTGGGCTGCTTATCGGCGGTTTCACGCCCAATATGTTTGAAGCCATTACGCCCTATATGCCCACCGCCAAGGAGATTTCCGTTGCGCTGGGCGTCTATGCCGTGGGCGCGCTGGTGCTTTCGCTTCTGTGGCGGATCGCCCTTGGCGTGAAGCGCGAAGTGAACCACTTCTCCGACTAGACACGTTATAAACCAGAGCGTTCCCGTGCCCCAGGGCGCGGAAACGCTCTGGCATGCTGATCCAAGAGGGGCCCCTTTGCACAAGGGGGCCCCTCTTGTGCGCAAGGCGGCCATGCAGGCAGGGCAACGCGGCGCGAACCTTTGCGGCAACAAGGCCTTTTCCGCCCCCCCGCGCTTGACGCGAGGGCATGCTCGCGGGCATAGTAACTCCCATTCCCCGTTATTTTTTTCGCAAGGAGCCATGGATGCATCAAGCGCTCAAAGACGCCATAACCATATGCAAGACACTGCTACGCAACGGCTATGACGCGCATGTTATCAACGCCCCCTTGCAGGAGCACCTGCTGGAAAATACCAAGCAGCCCACTGTGGACATCGCCTGCGAGCCGGATCTGGATACGCTGATCAAGCTTTTTCCCAAAGCCGTGCCGCTGCAGGACCGCCGCGCGCTTGCCTCGCTTGAGGAAAACGGCTGCCAATACAATTTCTATCCGCTGGAAGTCGCCGCCGCCGGGCACCCGGAACTTTCGCTGCTGCGCATAACGCCCACGATTATTGACAGAATGAGCCGCGAAGAACGGCTCAAGCTGCGGATTACCGGTTTTGGCAGCCCTGAAGCGACCACTGACGCCTATGAAGGATTTGAGGATCTTTCAAGCGGCGCCATCCGCCTGACCGGCCTGCCGGACGAAACCCTGCGCCATAACTATCTGCTGGCCGTGCGGGCGCTGCGTTTTGCCGCCAATTTCGATCTGCCCATTGAGCAGAATTCCTGGCTCGCCATTGTGCGCGCCTCCAGCCGTGTTCTCGACTATGTTCCCACCACGGATATCATGGACGAATGGCGCAAGGTGGCTGCGGAATCCATGTACCGCTTTGTGCGTTTGCTCTTTGATTCCCATATTCTTCAGGGGCTTATTCCAGAAGTGGCTTCCCTCTCCTGCCTCACGCAGATGCGCAACAAAGAGGGCGACACGGAGAACGTGTTTGATCACACGCTGGAGTGCATGAAGCACTACCCTGAAGAAGATTTCCACTATGACTGGCTGGGCACCATGGCCATGCTGTTCCACGATGTGGGCAAGCTCTACACCGGTGAATATTTCGACGGCATCTGGACCTACTACCAGCACCACCGTGTTGGCGCCAAGGTCACGCGCAAGATATTGCGCCGGCTGCATTTCGCACAGGAAGACATTGACCTGCTCTGCCATTTGGTGCGCCACCATATGCGCTTCCACTTCATGATGACGGACAGGGGCATTCGCCTTTTCAAGGCCCTGGACGACTACCCCCGGCTTATTGCCATGGCCAGAGCCGACCTTAAGGCGCGCGACGGCATTCTCACCTCGTTCAACCACAATATGAAGTATCTTGACCGGGCTGAAACGCCTGAGCAGATGCTGGAACCCCTGCTGAACGGCAACGAAATCATGCGTGAAACCAAGCTTGCGCCCGGCCCCATGGTCGGTCTTATCCGCGATGCCCTCTTGCAGGCGCAGATCGCGGGCGAAGTTACCGACATGGATTCCGCTATCAGCTTTGTGCAGGAATACACCCGCAAATCCGTGGGCTAGACCCGCGGCTGGAGCTTAACGGGCAGCCCGCAAGATCACCCAGGTGGAACAGCCTAACCTGCCCGTACATTGTTCGATTGTTGCCCTGTACAGGGCAACACAAAGACCTGTGAGAAGGCGACTTCTCACAGGCCTTTTCTTCGCTGCTGCGGGCCGCCGCACTCCGCCGACACGCGGCGGCGCACCGGCCAACGTTCTTGCTCTGCGCCCGCATCCATTGTATGCCAACCGCACGCGCCTTCCGCGCATTCACCCTTCTTACCCTATTCGGCAACACACTATGATGAATCTTCTCAACCTGACGCTTCCCGAACTTGAAGCCTGGATGCAGACAGAGCTTGGCGAACCCAAATTTCGCGCCCTGCAGGTTTGGCAGTGGATATGGCAGCGCATGGCCCGCGATTTTGAGGCCATGACCAACATTTCCAAGGCCTGCCGCCAGCGCCTTGCCGCCGAGGCGGAGATTATCTGGCCGGAAGTTGTGACAGTTGAGAAAAGCACCGACGACACCACCAAGTTTTTGCTGCGTCTCGAAGACGGCGCGCTGGTGGAAACCGTGCTTATTCCCTCTGATTCGCGTGAAGGGGTGCGCCGCTGGACACAGTGCCTTTCTTCCCAGGTGGGTTGCGCCATGGCCTGCACCTTTTGCTCAACAGGGCAAATGGGCTTTGAGCGCAACATGACCATGGGCGAAATTCTTGGGCAAATCTTGGTAGCGCGCGAGCATTTGGGCGATGACCGCCCGGATTGGCCCATGCTGCGCAACGTTGTGTTCATGGGCATGGGCGAACCGCTGCTGAACATGCGCGAACTTATGCGCTCACTTGAAAACCTGAACAACGACAAGGGACTGAATTTTTCACCCCGTCGCATCACGGTTTCAACCTGCGGCATAGAAAAAGGGCTGCGCGAACTGGGCGAAAGCGGTTTGGCCTATCTGGCTGTTTCGCTGCATGCGCCAAATCAGGAACTGCGCGCGCGCATCATGCCAAAAGCCGCTCGCTGGCCTTTGGACAAACTTGCCGCGGCGTTGCAATCCTATCCCCTCAAGACCAGGGAACGCATAACGTTTGAATATCTGATGCTGGGCGGCGTCAACGACGGGCTGGATCAGGCCAGGGAACTGGCAAAACTGGTTGGCGATGTGCGGGGCAAGCTGAACCTCATCATCTACAATCCGGCGGAAGGTTCGCCCTATGCCGCCCCCGCGGAAGCGCGCGTGCTGGCCTTCGAAAAATTTCTGTGGGACCGCAAGATAACCGCCATTATCCGCAAGAGTAAGGGGCAGGACATCAAGGCTGCCTGTGGGCAACTGAAAGCGGCACGGCGAGAGGAACCGGAGCAGAACTGAAAGGCGGCGCGTCAGGCTCCCTTTTTCCCCCGTCTCGGCGCGCGGCAGCAGCCTTCTGCCCCCTTGCGCGGGCAAAGCCATCCGTAGCCTCCGGCCCACCCCCGGCACAACCGGTAGATCAACAAGGGCAGCAGCGCCAAGGCGCACGCAAGGTGCAGCAGCTTAACCACTGTGTACGTCACGCCGAACAGGGAAAAATCCGGCATGTTGTGCAGAATCATCGCCAGCCCTGTCGCCGCCAGCGCAAACAACAAGACCACGCGCACCAACCCGCACCGCGTAAGGCTGTGGGTATTGCGCCCCTCAAGCCGCCAGACCACGAAACCGTAAGTGCCCAGGCACAGCAGCGCAGCGGCGGAATAATAGTGCGCCACGCTCGGCGACCAGTTGGACAGGCGAAGCAGCCCATACCGCGCCGCTTGCGGCAAATGTGAAAGCCCGCTCCATACGGCGCTGAGCATACTGACCAGCCAGAACAGGCTGAAAAGCGAAGAAAAAAGCGGTTCCGGTTTTTTCACGATTTACGCCTTTTCTGCTTATCCCGCCACAAGCGCACGCCCGCCAGGGCGGCGCCTACCGCAGGCGCGATCAGCACACCCTGCAACAAGCTGTTTTCCTTGCCCATACTGGCCCCAGCCGGGCGAAGGCTCGGTTTGCCGTGCCCCACCTGCCCCTGACGCAGCATGTTGGCCTCAATATCGCGAAATTGCACGGAAGACACATAGATAGTGTTCGTTCCTCCGTTTTCCTTGAGCCCGAACACATCACCCCCTCGCTCCGCCGCCATATTCTGCGCCAGCTTGGCCATTTCGGCGCGTGGCCCTATGCGCATGGCCTTCTGGGGGCAGGCCTCCACGCATGCCGGCGCCTTGCCCTCTGACAACAAATCATTGCAATAATCACACTTGAACATCAGGCCGTTGCCTAAATACTTGGGGGCCAAATCCAGGTACGGCCCCACGCCGGGCTGCCTTTGTGGAATTCCCCATGGGCAGGCCCGATCACAGGGGCCTTCGCCAAGGCAAATACTGCGGCTTGTATAAACCGCCCCTTCATAACTTTGATGCAGCGCGCCTGTGGGGCACAGCGTCACGCACTGGGGGTTCAGGCAGTGCAGGCAACGACGCGGCAAAAAGATGCGCCGGGTTTCACCATTTTCAGAAATGGTGCAGGACTGGATGAACAGCCAGTTGTAGGGGGTAAGCCGGTCGGTTTCGTCTTTGCGGTCCGACCAGTCTTTGGTTCGCGCCCATGTGGGGTAAGGTTGGGGGAAGGGTTCAGAAGGGACGGGAATGCCCTCCAGATTACGTGCGCGGCACGCCTCCACGCAGGCGTTGCAGCCGTTGCAGCGGTCAATATCGATGATGGTGGCGTAATCGCCGCCCGAGCCGCCCGGAAGGGCGCTACCAGCGAGAAGCGGCGAAGCGCCCGTCAGCGCGAGGCTGGCGGTTCCGGCCGCGACCTTAAGAAACGTTCTGCGTTGCACCAACAGCCCCTTGCCCATCGAAAACCTTACCGGTTATGCGTAGCGGCTGCGACCACAGACCCCAATTATTCGCTGTCGCAGCCTATATGGCTGACCATGTCATGCCGCCGTGCTCTTGCGCAAGAAAGACTTTCCGCATTATCGGACCAACAGTCGATCAAAGCCGCCCTGCACGATCAGGCTTGCGCGTTTTTTTCGAAAGGCGGCGGCGGACGCCAGCGCCAGAAAAGGGCCAGCAGGGGAACAAGACCGGCAAGTTCGGCCACCTCTCGGGGGGCCACATGCCCGACGCTCCACCACAAAGCCACGCTCACGCCCGCCGTCAGGAACATCAGGCCCCACTGGGCATAGCTCATGGGCCGGGCCGTCCACTGAAAAAACCCCACCGTCAGAAGCGCCACCCAAACTTTTGTAATCGTGAGGGAAAGGGCTGCGCCCTCCAGCGGCATGGCTGGAATCAGCGTGAAACAGCAAATGAGGTTGCACACAAGCCCACTGAGATAAAACCCCAGCAACAGCTTGTGGCGGCGCATGCCTATCATGGCGTAGGCTGCCAGGTTGTGCAAAAACGCTGTTGCCAGGCACGGCGTCAGCAGGCGTTGCGCCAACACGGCGCTGTGATAGTTGGGCCCATAGACCAGGGGCAAAAACCGGTCGCTTTCCACGCAGATAAGAAAAATTATGGGCAGGGAGGCGGCCCAAAGCGAACGCGCGGTTTGCCCGGCCAACTGGCAAAAGGCCCCTTTATCCTGCTGCCACAGCTTGGCGAGCAGCGGAAAAATGACCTTGCCAAGAAGGGCGCTTGAAACAAGCACGGAGAGGCCTTCAACTGTCTCCCAGGCAACGCCGTAGCCGCCCACATCGGCATTGCCGCCGTACTGCTTGAGAAAAATTACGTTGATCTTGTTGTAAAACATGGCGCAGGCCGCCATGCAGGTGAAGACAAGGCCGCTTTTCATGTGCCGCGCCAGGTCTTTCATGCCCTCAACCCCCACGCTTGCCAGCGGATTGCGGCGTAGCGCCATGAGGGCAAAGGCAATGCAGAACAACGATTCCACGGGCTTGTACAGGGCAATGACGATGGGCGAGGTGTTCAGAAGAACGCAAACGATGCCGTAGCCTATGCCCAGCAGGGCGGAAGGCACACGGATGCGCATTTCCACATCCTGCCTGCCGCGGGCCTGACAAAGAGCAAAGAACGAATCACTCACGCCGTCCAGCCCAAGGCCAGCGGCTATGCACAGCACAACCAGCCGCAGCTCCGGCGTATAGTGCTGCCAGCCCGTCACAAGCCATGTTACGCCAAGGGCCAGCAACAGCACGGTCATTTTGAGCCAGGTAACCTCGCCCAAAAGCGCGACAGGCCGCCCTTCGCGCCGGGCGAAGGTGGAGAGCAAAAAATCGTTCAAGCCCACATCGGCCACGGTTTTCACCAGATAGCCGAAGGTCAGGGCCAGAATTATCTGCCCCAGAATGTCAGGGCTGCGACGGGCCAGAAGAATGGTAAAGGCGGTCCACGCCAGGTCGCGCGTCCACTGCGCGCCCAGAATGAACCCCAGCCGACGGGGGATGCTTTTCAGCTTCATGAAAGGGGCTTACCTGCTCCCCTTGAACCGAACCACGGCCTTGAAGCCGGGCTTGAGCTCCAATTTCGGGTTGGGCACCGTGAGCTCAACCGTGTAATACGACGGATTGGCAACGCTCATATCCGTGGAAACCCAAGATATTTCGTTGACCTTGCCGTTGAACTTCTTGTTGCCGAGCGAAGGGATTTCCACTTCAACAGCGTCGCCTTCCTTGATGCCGCTGATTTCCGCTTCATACACGGGCACCTGAATGAGCACAGGATCAAGACGCCCCACCCTTATGGGCGCGGAGCCAGCCGCAAGCAGAGAGCCGGGGTTCAGCGTTGAATCCAGCGAAAGCACATAGCCGTCGATGGGCGACGTGAGCGTCAGCTTGGCGGGCAGTTGCTCGCCCTCCTTGAGGGTGGTGCCGAAATAGCCGCTCAGTTCATCAAGCCGGGCCGAAAAATTTCTTTCGGATTTCTGAATGGTGGTGCGCAGCAGCTCGATGCGGCGTTGGAGCGAATGCACATCGTCTTGCAGGCGGGACGAAGCCTGGGCGGAACCGAGGCCCGAAGCCGCAAGCTGGCGCGCCTTGTTGCGCTGGGCGGAGGTTTCCGCCAGGCGGCGCTCAAGATCCAGCACCTGCCCATTCAGATCCTCAGTGCCGGCGCCGGTGGTCACTTCGCGTTGCAGCACGCGCTCGGCCTCTTCCTGAAGGTGATAGCGCATCAGGGGAGCGCCCTTGCCAATGGGGTCGCCGGGCTTGACCAGCACCTCATCGACCACCGCGTTAAACGGCACGGGAACCGCCCGCGTCACCGTGGTGACGACCTTGCCCGTCAGGATTGTCGCGCCGGAGCCAATGGATCCAGTGCCGGGCGCTGCGGAAGAAGCCGCAAAAACCTGTGCGCCGCTCACGAGAGCCAGCACGGCAAGGCAAACCGCAAAGGTGCGGGCCAAACGGCTGCGCTGCGGGGCGGCATTGTGCGAGAACAGCATTAGATAACCTCCTTGGCAGGCAATCCAAGGAACCGCTGGGGAAGAACATTGGAGAGTTCCATCCAGTCGAGCTGCGCCAGCTTATAATCAAGTTCAGCGTTGATATAGGCGATGCGCGCCTGGACCATGTCTTCCTGTTTGGTGGCCATATCGGGCAGCTGGGCTATGCCTTCGTTGAAGGATATCTGGGCTTCCTTGAACTGCATCTGCGCCGTGTCAAAGCGGGTTTTCGCCAGCTTGAGTTCCGTTTCCGCAAGGGCGACATGCTGCTCGGTTTGCAACCATTTGTTGGAATAGTCCGTGCGCTTGCGCGCCAGTTCATGAAAAGCCTGGGCCTTTTCCATGCGCGCGGTTTGCACCCCACGGTATCTGCGGCCCCAGTCGATAAGCGGGAAGTCGAACGTCAGGTGCAGGAAGGTGTCTTCCGTGCCGCTGGCAGGCTGATACTGCCCCGAAGGCGGGCTGTTGTTCACGGCAAGGCTCATGGAAGGCACATACTGAGCCCAGGCGACCATGATATTGTAATCGCCCAGCTTGATCTGACCACGCAGCAGCAGGTCGTCTTCCGTGGCGGGCCAGCGCTCTTCCCAGGACAGCTTGCGGCCGTCGAACCCGGCAAGGATGCTGCTCGCATTTTTGGTATCCACCTCAAGGCGCTGCTGCGGCTCCACGCCAGCCAGAATCTTGAGTTTGGTGCGCTGCATGATTTCCTTCATCTTGGTCTGCTCCAGCTTCAGCTCAAGCTCGCGCTGGTGCTGCATGGCCAAGTTGAGGGAAACCCCCTGCCGACCGTCCACCGATTCAACTTTTTTCCAGTATTCAATAAGCTCCTTGCCCAGGGGCAAAAGCTCTTTTTGCGCGTCAACGATCTTGCGCTGGGCGTCAAGCTGCATATACGCCTCGGCGATCTCGCCGATGGCTTTTCCCACGGCCTTGCGGTGGGTCGATATGGCCAGGTTGACCATGGCCGTCTGCACCTTGTGCTCGAAATAGGTAGCCATGGGGTTGGGGAAGGCGGCGGAAAAACCAACGCGCATGCGCGGTTGCCCATAATCGCTGGGCGTATCCTTATTATCCATGTTGTACCGCGTCAGGTTATTGGACACGGTAAACTGCATGTGCGGTTCGGGCAGATATTTCCACACGGCGTCGGTCTGGGCCAAACGCTTGATTTCGATGTTCACGGCGCTGTTGACCAGGGCTGGCGACTGCTGAATGGTCAGAAACACGCAGTCTTCAAAGGAAAATACTTTCTTGGGGTCATACAGATTGGGCACCGCCGCTTCCAGCTTGGCCTTGTTTTCCACAGGCACGCCTGGGGCTTCTTCAAGCCAGTGCTTGGCCGGCAGTTCTGGAGATTTGAGCCCCGCCTTGCTTGAGCAGGCACCGGCGAACAGAGCCGCCGTCAGCAGCAGCGGCATGAAAAAACGGGTTGTATGGTTTGCTTGCGCAGTGAGCATCTGATACCCTTTGCGTTGTTGCGCTGAGCGCGACGCTGAGCAGATTGTGATTAGGTTGACGACGTACCGGCTCCGCTCTGGTTGCACCGGTCAAATTCAAGATGATGCATTGTCAAAAAAATCCGTCCAAGCCGGTCGACCACCTGCGCGTCAAAACGCAACAAACGGGCATCCGCCCAAGAACGGCGCATACGCAGACACAAGGGGCCGTCTGCCCTTGTCGCTCCAATGCGGATAAAGCCCGCCGCATTAAGCCGCCACGAGCGCAATTGTGCGGCAACAACCGCAGCATCAGAAAAAGTTTTGGATGATTCACAGGTTATGGCAAGCCTTGCCGCCTGCATCACACCCTCCACCACCAAGAGGTCATTACTATAGCCACATTCGTCTTCGGGGGCAATGGATGCTTCCGGCAGGCACAGTGTGGCCGCGAACATATCGTCCTGAAGAACGGAAAAACTTTCAACCAAACGCCACTCGCGGCCAAGGCCCGCCGCCAGATAAAAACCGGCTGGGTCGACGGATTGCGAAGCCGCCTCGGGCAGCACGGAGGCGTCCCACAAAGCCGGCACCTCGTTACGGCGCGAAGCAAGCCACACCATGCCCTCGCTCACCGGCGCGTAAGCGGCCGTATGTCGGCCATTTTCCGTCAGACCGCGCGCGGCAAGCACGCTGTGGCACATGCGGGTCATAACCCCGTCTTGCAGCAGCCAGGGTTCGGCCTCCACCGTCAGGCGGCATTCGCGGGTAACGCCCGCTGGCAACACTGGCGCATCAAAAAAACGCAGATCGCAGAATCCCGTCGCTTTCAGCCAGGGCAGGCAAAGGCGCGCGCCTTCAAGCAATGCCTCCAGCCCACGGCTGACCGGCACATATGGAAGGATTTCACCCATGAGGTTGCCTTCCTCGCCCCCGTGCGAAGACAGGGCAGTGTCCGCATAGCGGGAGAAATGGCAGGCCCCCTGAAACAGCGTGGCATCTGGCCGGTACGGCGGATGCGGATCGGGAAACACCAGCGGGAACAGATCTGGGCATTCACGCAGGGTTTTCGTTGGCGCGGGTTCCGCAACGGCAACAGGCCCGTCAAAAGCCTGCGGACGCGCCCAGACGACGCGCGGTTCCGTGCCGCACAGCAGCTCGCGGGCCAGCATGTCGCCCCACTCGTCCAAACTGGCGCGCTCTTGCCCGTGCAGCATGTGAATGCTGCGCGCGTCGAGCCCTTTTGCGCGGGCCGCGTCCAGAACGGCCTCCAGCGGGCCTTCAAAAACACACTGCGCGGGGTCGGGCGGCAGCACGGAACAGCAGCAGACGCAACGCAGCCCGTGCGGCAATGCCGCCTCCAGGGCAGCGCCCAGAACGCTGGCCGCAGCATCAGGTGTTGGCGCGCCCGAACCGGCAGCGCAACCAAGCGTGCCTGCGGAAACAGGGGGAACAAACAGCACGCCGTCCACGCGGCCTTGTGTTGCCGCCAAATCATGGATGCCAACCCGCAAGGAATCCGCCAGCCGCGCCGCGTCCGCGCCGTCTTCAAGGCCGCACTTGAGCGGCACGAGACGGGATCCCGCCTTGGCCAGGGGCGAGCACTGCTCAAGCAGCGGTTCCGGCACCGCCAACACGCACCCCAAAGGCGCAATGCCGCTCAAAAGCCGTGGGAGCAACGCCGCATCCAGCACGCAAAGCGCCAGCACATCGCCGCTCCGCAGTCCTGCCCCCTCGCGGGGGTTCAAGCGCAGGGGTTCAAGCGTTTGACCAGCGGCCGCCGCATTGGACGCGCCGCCGTTGTCCTGTGCGGGCAGAGAGGCCAGCGGCGCATACCGGCGCAAGGGCTCGGCGCTGTCGCGCCCCCCGGCCGCCACGCGCGCGGCGGCTGCCGCGTCTCCGGTTTCAGGTGCGCAAGTTCCGCCGGAAAGCACGCGCGCCAGATCACCAATGGTGGAAACACGCAGCATTTCCTCAAAATTTACGGAAAGAGACAGCGCCTTTTCCACTTCCTGCACGATAAGCGGGAACCGGCTTGAGCGCAGGGCCAGGTCATACCGCAAATCCATCTCGGGGCGCAGATCTTCCACGGGTCTGCCGCTGGCTTGCGCAAGCACGCCCAGCACGACCTCCAGACTTTTTGCATACTCGGGCCTGGACCGCCCGGCCGAGGCCGCATCAGAACACGCCTGCGGCTCGTTGTCCGCGGCCGCAACGGCCCGCTCAGTCGCGGGGGCTGACGCACTTGTTGTCGCATGGTCCGCCACATGGTCCGCCACATGGCTTGCCGCGCGGTCTGTTTCTCGTTCCGGGGCCGCCGCATCCTTGGCAGGCACGAGGGGACGCAGCCCGCAGTGTGGCGCGGGTGCGCAGGCGCGCAAACGCTCATCGCCGCCCTCAGCCGCCGTCAGCACGCGCTGCTTGATGGCCTCGCGCCGCAGATAGCCCAGAGAATAAAGCTGCGCGCAGGCCTGACGCAGGCCTTCAACCTCGCGCCCTTTGCGCCCGGCCGTCAGGCAACGCGCCCTCGGTTCGTTGTCGGCCACCAGACCGCAGAGGGTATCTTGCGGCCCCAGCTCCAGAAAATACCGAATGCCGTCGCGCTGCCACATGGACTGCACGCATTCGGTCCAACGCACGGAATTTTCATCAAGCTCGGTAATATGCCGACAAATGGAGGGCTGGTCATCAGGATAGAAATCTGTGGTGATGCAGCTCAGCATGGGGCATTGCGGGGCGTGCATCTCAAGCGCGTTCAGACGCCGCAATGAAAGGTCATGCAACACGCGCATGCTGGGGTGATGGAAGGCCAAACTGACATTGAGCACAATGGCCGGAATACGTCGTTTGCGCAGGCTCTTGCGGGCCTCCTGCAGCACTTCGCGCGGGCCGCTGAGAATAAACTGCCGGGGCGTATTGTAGTTGGAAACATACAGGGCGGGCCATGTGGCGCAGGCTTCGCGGATCACTTCGGCATCCGCATGCACGGCCATCATCCCGGTTTCGCGGGAGGCGCGGGCCTCCAGCTCGGCCATATGCACCGCGCGCGTGTCCAGAATATACCAGGCCACTTCCGGCGTATATATGCCCGAGAAGCACAGAGCGACCGGCTCGCCCAGACTGTGCCCGCAAAAGAGCGCGGGGCGCAATCCCAGCGAGGCCAACACGCTCCACTGCGCATATTCAAGCATGAAAATATAGGGAGACTGCCAGCGCGTCAGGCTGATCTTCTCCACATCCGTTTCATCCATAAGGGAAAGCACGTCCCAGTCGGCCACCGCGGCAATGCGGTCCATGGCCGCCCTGGCGACGGGAAAGCTGTCGTAAAGCTCACGGCCCATGCCGGGCCACACGGCCCCGAGGCCGCAGCACATGACAGCCAGCGGCGCGGGTTTGTCTTGCGCGGGGGCAAGCCACAGCCCATGGCTTTCAAGACGCGTCAACGCGTCCGCATCCGGGTTCGCGGGCAGGGAAAGCAGATCCTGCCGCCAGGAAGGATTGACGGCCCCAAGCCGCCACTCTCTGCCGGCCTGCGACAGGTCGGCATAACGCACACCGTCGAGAACTATTTCATCTTGCGGTGCGCCGGGCACTGGATTTTCGGGGTCTTGACGCATATCTTCGAGCCTGTAAAGGGCCAAAGCCCGGCAACGCGGCAAGTCCGCGGCAGGGCAAAAAAATCGTGGCAGCCATAGGGCAAAGGGTTATGTTAGTTGATGTCGACCTTCTTGTCCAGCCGGGCGCGCCACAAGCCGCACCGCCTTGCCGCAAAACAGCTGTAACCCCTCAAACCAAGAGCTGACGCCGCCAGCACGGCGACTTGCCATATAACCTTGCTTTGGCTATATTGTTCCCTTACAATGTTGCGCCTGCTGGTTGCGACCTCTCGCATCCGGCTTGATTATTTTGGACAAATTACGAGGATGAGGCATGAAGAACAACCATTCCTGTCAGGCTGGCCAAGAGGCGGCGCAAACTCCCGCCGCCGCCGAAAGCAGCGCTTCCGGATTCAACCGCATGCGTTCCAAGCTCGCCTTTGATCGGCTTGTGGAAATGGGAGCCAAGATGGGGATGGAAAATCCTCTGTTCCTTTGTCATGAGCGCGCGGCAAAAGCCACCACACTGATCTCTGGCAAAGAATATATCAACTTTTCCACCTATGACTACCTGGACATCAACGCCCACCCCGAAATTACCGAGGTTGTAACCCAGGCCGCCGCCATCTATGGCACCTCGGCCGGGGCCAGCCGCCTGGTCGGCGGCGAACGTCCGCCCCACCGCGAGCTGGAACGCGCCTTCGCCGATCTTTACGGGGTTGAAGACTGCATCGTGTATGTGAGCGGCCACGCCACCAACGTTTCCACGCTGGGTTTTCTGTTTGGCCACCGCGACGCCATTTTCCACGATGGCCTTGCCCACAATTCCCTGGTGCAGGGCGCGCGCCTTTCCGCCGCCACCCGCTATTCCTACGCCCACAACGACTGCGACGCCCTTGAGGAACTGCTCAAGACCAAGCGCGCCGAACACAAGCGCGCCGTTATCGTTACCGAGGGCCTGTTCAGCATGGACGGCAACATCCCCGACCTGCCGCGCATCATTGAGCTGAAAAAGCGCTATGACTGCATGCTGCTGGTGGACGAAGCCCATTCGCTCGGCGTGCTGGGCGCCACCGGACGCGGGGCGCACGAATTTTTCAATATCGACCCCACCGACGTGGACATGTGGATGAGCACGCTCTCCAAATCCATGTGCGGGTGCGGCGGCTTCATCGCTGGTCGGCACGACCTGATCGAATTTCTCAAGTACGGCTCGCCGGGCTTCGTGTTCAGCGTGGGCATGCCGCCGGTTATCGCCGTGGCCTGCCGCAAAGCCCTTGAAATTATGCTGCGTGAACCTGAACGGGTGCACCACCTGCAAAAGATTTCAAAATTCTTTGTGGAATATGCCGCCAGCATCGGCCTGGACACCGGCGCTGCCCAGGGCTACGCCATTGTTCCGGTCATGGTGGGCGACCCCATGGTTGCGGGCTTTTTGTCCAATGCGCTGTTCAAGCGCGGCGTCTACGTCATGCCCATCACCTTCCCCGCCGTGAAGGAAGGCACCGACCGCCTGCGCTTCTTCCTTTCCGCAGCCCACACGGAAGACCATATCCGCAGGGCTCTTGACGCCGTGAAGGAAGAAATTCCCAAGGCCTGGGCCATTGTGGAAGACTACAAGCGCGAAAACAATATCGAGATCGACGAGCGGTAACAAACCGGGGCGGGTCGCAAGGCCCGCCATGTCGCCCCGGCAGCCGCCTTACCGTTGCGTGGTTCGGCCCAGCCGCCACGGGCGGCGCGGCCAGGTTGCTGCCCCTCGCTACGTTTTGGGCAGCTGCCGCCAGCAGCCCTTTGTGCCGGGCCTTTTGGCCCGGCATTCGTTTTGCACCGGAGAAAACCATGACGCAAATTGACGGCGCGAATACGGACAGCGGAACCGCAGGGGCCGCCGCCGCTAGCCTGCCGGTTGTCGCCTATGTTCTGCTTTGGTTTCCCCTTTCTTCCGAAACCTTCATCTTTCGCGAGGTCGTGCAGCTCATGGCGCGGGGGCTTCCCATCCGCGCCTACACGATGTACGGCAAAAGCCTTACTGGCTGCAGCGAGGAAATGTGCCGCTTTTCCGGCCCTGTGGAACGCATGGGCATTGGCGGCACCCTGCGCATTTTTCAGGCCTTTATGCGCGAACTCTGGCGCAATCCGCTTAAAACATGCAAGCTCATGCGCCAGGGCTTTTTTCGCCGCATGCGCAATCTGGAATCGCTGGGTGAAAACATCTGGTGTTTCATGGCCGGTTTTCTGCTGGCCGAGCTGTGCCGCAAAGACGGCGTCAAACTCATCCACGCGCCGTGGGCCAACGGCCCGGCAACGGCGGCCTGGGTGGCCTCGCGCCTGACGGGCATTCCCTTTGCCTTTACCGGCCGCGCGGGTGATATTTACCCCGAAGACGGCCTGCTGCACGAAAAATCCGCGGACGCGCTTTTTATCCGCACCAACAACCATGCGAACGTGTTCTGGCTGCGCAAGTTCTGCCCCAAGGGGCAGGAAGACAAAGTGCATGCCATCTACAACAGCCTGACCTTCACGCCCAAAGGGCAGTGCGCCGTCAACATGCGCCCGCCGTACAAGCTTCTGGCTGTCGGCAGGTTCGCGCGCACCAAGGGATTTCCCGATCTGCTCACGGCCATGGCCCGCCTGAAGCGTGAAAATGTGCCCGTCACCCTCACCCTTGTGGGCGACGGCCGCTGGTGGCGCAAGCTCACCAACATGCGCGACAGGCTGGCCCTCAACGACATTGTGCATCTGCCCGGCTTCATCCCCCACGACCAGATCTGCGGCTTCATGATCGACCATGACATGCTCATCATGCCCAGCGTGGTGCATTCCAACGGCGACCGCGACGGCATTCCCAATGTCATCATGGAGGCATTGTCGCACGGCATGCCGGTCATCGCCACCGATGTGTGCGGCATTTCCGAGGTCATCCTCAATGAGGAAACCGGCCTGCTGACGCCCCAGCGGTCCCCCCGAAAACTGGCCGACGCCGTGCGCCAGATGGTGGAAGACCGGGAGCTTGCGCGCCGCATGGCCGTTAAGGGCCGCGAGAGGGTGGAGCGCATGTTTGACCGTGAACGCAACATCGCCGCTTTGCTGCAACTCTATGTGGATGAAAGCAGACGTTACTGGAGCGGCCCCGGCGGGCAACCGGAGAAATCCGCAGCCCGCGCGCCTGAAAACGCCGCCATGCACATGGAGACGGAAGGGCACGCATGAACGCCGGGCAGCCGCTGTATCTGGTCGTCAGCCTGGATGTCGAAGAAGAAGGGCTTTTCGGCGGCCATTACGCTCGACGCGCCTGCACCACGCGCAACACGGAGAGCCTGCGCCGTCTTGAACCTCTGTGCCGCCTGGGCGTGCGCCCCACGCTGTTTTGCGCGCACAGCGTTTTGACGGACGCGCCTTCGCGTGAAACGCTGGCCTGCCTGCGGGATGAGCACGGGGCGGAGATCGGCGCGCACCTGCACCATTGGAACACCCCGCCGCTGACAGAGGACGGCACGGACGCCGCCCTGCCCGACACCGCCGAACGGGTTCCCGCCGCCGCTGTGCCGGAAGCCCTGTTTGCCGCCAAGCTGGCCAGCCTGACAAAAGCCGCCCAGGCGCTCGGCGCCGCGCCCACATCGTTTCGCATGGGGCGCTGGGATCTGCACCGCAAGCACTGGCCGCTGCTGGCCGAGGCCGGATTTCTTTGCGATGCGTCGGTGCGCCCCCTGCACAGCGCCACATCGCCCCTGGCTGGGCCAGACCATTTTGACGCGCCGGCTTCCCCATATTGGGTTCCCGTGAACAATGGAAAAATTTTTGAAGTTCCGCTCACGGTCACGCCGCTTTTGCCCGCTCTGCCACGGTTGCTGCACCGCCTGCCTCCCCAGATCGGCGCATCCGTCCGCTCCGGCTTTAAAAGCTGGGGGGCGCTGGCCCTGTTGCCCGTGTACCATCCCCTGTGGGCCATGCGCGCGGTCACAAGTCTCTATGCCGCGCGCGGCGGCAGGGTGCTCTCCCTCACCTGGCATTCTTCGGAAATGATGCCGGGAGGCGCGCCCCATGTGCCCGACGCCGCAGCCGCGCAAAAACTTATGGACAAAATTATCGCCTGGATCGCCTGGCTGCGCGGCCGCTACGCCGTGCGTTGCGTGACCATGGACGAACTGCGGCAGGAACTTGGCCCCACAGCGCCCACGCTTGGCGGCAGGGGCGACTGGACCTGTTCGGCCACACCTCCGGAGGAACCGGAGCCCCTGTAAATCTCATTACGCTCGACGCAGCCAACGTCGGCACGGCACCACGGCAGGGTTTTCCCCGCTGTGACAACAATTCCCGAACCACGCCTGGAGACACCCATGACGGCAACCAACAACAGGCCCCAACGCCCCGTTTTTCAAAAAGGGCTGCCCCATGTGGCCTATGTTCTGCTGTGGTATCCGCTGTTCACACAGCCCTTTATCTTCAGGGAAGTGGAAGGCCTGAAAAACCTGCTGCCGCTTTCCGTTTATAGCCTGTACGGACCAAACCTGCGCCACTGCTCCACAGAAATGCGCGCCACGGCCCAAGAGACGCACACCTATGGTCTGCGAGCCCTAAACCTGGTGCTCACCGAATGCCTCCGTCAAATGCTGCTGCATCCCCTGCGCACATGGCGGCTCTTTTGTCGGGCGATCTTTCGCCGCTGGCGCAGCTGGGAAACCATGGGCGAAAACCTCTGGGCCTTCTGCGCGGGCCTCTACCTGGGAAGGCTTTTCAAAGAGGCGGGCATCGACATGGTCTATGCCCCCTGGCCGCGCGGCACGGCAACCGCCGCATGGGTCGCCTCACAAATAGCGGGGTTGCCCTTTGCCACCTCGGCCCGTGGCGACAACCTTGAACCGGCGGACCCGGACCTGGGCGACAAGCTGGAAGCCGCCTTTTTCATCCGCGCCAACAACGAGGCGGACAAAAAACGCATTGAAACCTTCGGTTCCGGCCAGGCCGATGGCAAGGTCGAGCTGATCTATAACAGCCTGACCCTGCCCCCCCTGCCCGCCGATGAAGAGCACCCGGCCTCCCGCCCGGATTCCGCCGCCGATTCTCCGGGCATGAAACGGCCTGTCCGTCTGCTGGCCCTGGGACGGTTCGACGTCACCAAGGGCTTTGACGTGCTCATCAAGGCGTGCGGCATTCTGCGCGACAGGGGGTTGGATTTCAACCTGACGCTGGCAGGCGGCGGCGGGGCCGTCATGGGATTGGGGCGCATGGAGGCCGAAATTCTGCGCCTGCGCGAAAATCTGCACCTTGAAGACCGCGTGCTCTTGCCCGGCATCATTTCGCACAACGAGCTGCCGCACATTCTCGCGGAACACGATATTTTTGCCGCGCCCTGCGTTGTGCACGCATCGGGCAGGCGCGACGGCATTCCCAACACGGTTATCGAAGCGCTGGCCTATGGCCTGCCGGTGGTCAGCACCACAGTCAACGCGCTGCCCGAAGTGGTGCGCAACGGCGAAACCGGGCTGGCCGTGCCGCCCAACGATCCCGTCGCCCTGGCCGACGCCATCGAGCAGATGGCCGACAACGCGGACCTGGCCGACAGGCTGGCGCACAATGGCAGAAAAATGGCGGCGGACATGTTTGACCCCACCCGCAACAACCGGCGGCTGGCCGAAGTTTTCATCAAACACTACAACATCTGGAAGCAGAAATGTGCGGCATAGCGGGCATTTGCCAACTTGACGCCTCACCCCTGACGCCCGAAGCGGGCCAGTGGGTCAAGGCCATGACCGACCGCATGGCCCATCGCGGCCCCGACGGCGAGGGCCAGTGGAGCGACGGCGCTGTCTGCCTGGGGCACCGGCGGCTTTCCATCATTGATCTTTCCGGCGGTGGGCAGCCCATGCACAGCGCGGACGGCCAGCTCACCGTCACCTTTAACGGCGAGATATACAACTACGCCGAACTCAAAGAACAGCTTTCCGCCCTCGGCGGCACGTTCAGAACCAGTTCCGACACCGAGGTTATCCTTGAGGGCTACCGCATCTGGGGGCCGGATTGCCTCGCCCGTTTCGACGGCATGTTTGCCTTCGCCCTGTGGGACAGGCAGCGCCGCCGTCTTTTCTGCGCCCGCGACCGCTTCGGCAAAAAGCCCTTTTTTTATACCGTGCAGCAGGGCAGGCTCTATTTTTCCTCCGAGCTGACAGGCCTTGAGCAAGTGCGCCACCTGAGCCTGACCATGGACCCGCAGGCCGTCATGCGCTACCTGGCCTATGAATATGTGCCCACGCCGCAGAGCATCTATGCGGAAGTGCAAAGCCTGCCCCCGGCGCACATGCTGCTGCTGGAAGACGGCAACGTGCGCCTGGCCCGGTACTGGGACATGCCCGTGCCCGACGAGACGGACAAACGCGACGACGCGGCCCTGTGCGAAGAGCTGCGCTTTTTGCTGGCGCGCGCCGTGCGCCGCCGCATGGTCAGCGATGTGCCGCTGGGCGTTTTTCTCTCCGGCGGCATTGATTCTTCCATTGTGGCGGGGCTGATGGCCCGCCAATCGCCCACGCCCATCAAAACATTCTCCATCGGCTTCACCGAAGCAAGCTACGACGAATCGCACTATGCCCGCATCGCGGCCAAAGCCTTTGGCACGGAGCATCACGAGCGCGTTCTTTCCGCCGAGGAATGCGCGGACACCCTGCCCGGCATTGTGAGCAGCATGGACGTGCCCATGGCCGATGCCTCGGTGGCGCCCACCTGGCTGCTCTCCGGCGTGACGCGCGAAAAGGTGACGGTGGCTCTGGGCGGCGACGGCGCGGACGAACTTTGGGCCGGTTATGAACACTACATCGGCTTCAAGATCGCCCAGTGGTATAATGCCGCGCCCGCCGCGCTGCGCGAAAGCGTTATAGAACCCCTGACGCGGCTGCTGCCGTCCTCCGCCGGGTATATCAATCCGCGTCTGGCCGTGGCCACTTTTCTGCGCGCCGCCCACGCCCCTGCCTGGCAGCGGGTGCAAACCATGCTCACGGCTTTTACGCCAGACATGCAGGACGCCATTCTTGATGAAGGTTTCAAGGCCCAAAGCCCCGGTTTTCTAGCTCCGGAAGCGCTTTTTGCCCCCACGCGCGAGCACTATGACCACTGGCAACCGCAAAACGCCGCCGCGCCCCTGGCGCGGGCCTTCCATGTCTATGCCCGCCAGTTCATGCTGGACGACATTCTGGTCAAGGTTGACCGCTGCTCCATGCTGCACAGCCTGGAGGTTCGCGCGCCTTTTCTGGATAAGGACGCGGCCGAGTTTGCCGCGCGCCTGCCTGTCAGCCGCAAGCTGCACGGCTTCAAGCGCAAGTGGCTGCTCAAAAAAGCGTTCGCCGACCTGCTGCCCAAGGAAATTCTGCACCGCAACAAGCGCGGCTTCCAGATTCCCGTGGCCCAGTGGCTGCGTGGCCGCCTGCGCCCCCTGATGGAAGACCTGTTGTGCGAAAGCGCCCTCAAGGCGCAAGGCATCTTTAACCCGCTCACCGTGCGCGCACTGATGGACCGCCACATTTCCGGCCAGGCGGACCTGCGCAAGCCCTTGTGGACCCTGCTGGTTTTCCAGCTGTGGTGGCGGGCGCGGCACAACTGACGGCCCTTGCCAGCGCCGCCACAGTGCTTATACTACTGGCACTACGGCGGAAACCCGCCGACAAGACCAGCTTGTGAGGAAACAGCATGACCAGTCAGATCAAAACCGCGCTTCTGCTTGCCCTGCTTTCCGGCATCATCATCGTTCTCGGCGGCCTGCTGGGCGGGCGCACGGGCGTTATCTTCGCCTTTGGCCTGGCCCTGCTCATGAACGTGGGCAGCTATTGGTATTCGGACAAGATCGTGCTCTCCATGTACCGGGCGCGTGAACTTGCGCCGGAGGAAGCCCCCTACCTACATAAGATTGTTGAAGAGCTCGCCGCAAACGCGGGCATTCCCAAGCCGCGCATCTGCGTGGTGCCCGAGGAAGCGCCCAATGCCTTCGCCACGGGCCGCAACCCGGAACACGCCGTTGTGGCGGTGACGGACGGCATCATGCGCCTGCTTTCGCCAGAAGAACTGCGCGGCGTGCTGGCCCATGAAATGGGGCACATAGTCAACCGCGATATTCTCATCCAGACCGTAGCGGGCGTTATGGCCTCGGCCATCGTTACCCTTGCCAATATTTTTCAGTTTACGGCCATTTTCGGCGGCGGCAACCGCGATGAAGAAGGCGGCATGAACCCCATTGCCGCTTTGGCGATGGCATTGCTGGCCCCCATGGCGGCGGGCCTCATTCAGATGGCCATTTCACGTTCGCGCGAATTTCTGGCGGACGAAACGGGCGCGGCCCTGTGCGGCCAGCCTCTGGCCCTGGCCGGGGCTTTGACCAAGCTTGGCATCGCCAGCGGCAGCATCCCCATGCAGCAGGGCAACCCGAGCACGGAGCAAATGTTTATTGTCGCGCCCATGTTCGCCGTCGGCGGCATGGCCAACCTTTTCAGCACGCACCCCCCCCTTGAAGAACGCATCCGCCGACTGAGGGAAATGGCCGCTTCCAACCGCTGAACCCATGTAAATATGAGGTTGAGATGTACGCACGCCTTGTTTGCGCCGCATTGCTGGGACTTTCGCTTTTTGCCTGTGTGAAAACGCAGCCGCAGCCCGAAACCGTGGCCGCGCCACCCGTGCAACCGTGTCCTTTTGTCTATACCTATGCACCCGGCAACTACATCATTGATATTGCCAGCGGCGCGCAGGTAATTCTGGACCCCGGCGTGCAGGAATTCGAGCTGTTCTGCTCGCCCGGCGATGCCCGCGCGGCCGTGAACGAGGCGGAACGCCTGGGCGAACTGCCCGAAGGCGATTGGCGCATTTATCGGCTTGATGGAGCCTTGGATGAAATCGGCCAGCCGCAACGCAACAATCAATACACCCTTTCCCGCATGACCCAGATTGTTGACTGGGTGGCTGAAGATCTTTAGCCAGAGCGACATTCACTGTTTTTGCGAGGCCCTTTGTCTTCTCAAGGGGCCTCGTTTTTTTGTGGCAGCTTGCAGTTGAACCTTGGTGTGTGACTAGGCATGCCCAAGGGAAACGCGCGCTGCGTGCGCCCCACGCCGCGAAATAAACCCTGTCTGCAGAGCATACGAAAAAGCCGCGCCGAGCAGAACAAACTGCACGGCGCGGCCTATCAGCGGTATGGCGCGGTAATTCTTAGGAACGGTAGTCGGAGTTGAGGCTCACGTATTCGTGCCCAAGATCGGAGGCCTGAAAATCATAGCTGCCCAAGCCGCCGCCCAGATCAATATCCACCTGCACGTCCTTGGCCTTGAGCAGCTGGGCCAGTTCGTCTTCCTTGTCGTCATTGACAGGGCGGCCCAGGCGGAAGCGCTCAATGCCGCACAGCTTCATGCTGACGCGGGAAGGGTCGAACGGCGCGCCGCTGTAGCCCACGGCGGTGACGATGCGGCCCCAGTTGGCGTCTCCGCCATAAATGGCGGTTTTGACCAGCTGCGAATGCCCCACGCTGCGCGCCACGGTGCGGGCGTCGTCGTCCGTTGCGGCGCCGGTAACGGTGATGTGGATCACCTTGCTTGCGCCTTCACCATCCATCACCAGCATATGCGAAACCGTGCCCAGAATGGCGGTCAGCGCCTCTTCCAGCAGGGCCAGATCGGCCGTGCTTTCCGCAGCCACGCCCGAAGCGCCGTTGGCCAGCCCCAGGATGGTGTCGTTGGTGGAAGTGTCGCCATCAACGCTGACGCGGTTGAAGGTCTTTTCCACGCCGCGCGCAAACATGGCCTGCCATGCGGCCCGTTCAACCTTGGCGTCCGTGAGGGCCACGCAAAGCATGGTGGCCATGTTCGGGCAGATCATGCCCGCGCCCTTGGCCATGACCGTAAGGCGCACCGTGCCGCCTGAAAGCGCCACCTCGCGCATGGAAAACTTGGGAAAAGCGTCCGTGGTCATAAAGGCGCGCGTAAAGCCTTCCGCATCGCGGGTGCCGATGTTGTTCACCAGCTGCGGCACAGCCTCCATCCAGAGGTCCATCTTGAGATGCGCGCCCACAACGCCCGTGGAGATGGGCAAAATTTCATCCGCCTCAAGGCCGCTGAGCCCCGCCACCATGGCCTGCGTGGCCCGGCAGTTGGCCAGCCCTTCATCGCCGGTGCAGGCGTTGGCCTGGCCGGAATTGGCCAGCACAGCCCGCGCGGTGCCGCGCGTGGCCAGAATTTCCTGGCACACCAGCACAGGCGCGGCCTTGAACAGATTTTGAGTGAACATGCCCGCCAGCACGGCGGTGGAGTCTGAAACTATAATGCCCAGGTCGTCGCGGCCAGCTTTTTTAAAATTGGCCGCCGCCGCCCCGGCCCGAAAACCTTTTGGCAGATCGTCCTGCATCGCCCTCTCCATACCATGATGTTGACTGTGCCCGAAAAACGGCGGTTTGACGCAACGCGCCGTCTGGCCCGCAACGTGCGCCGTTCAGGCAGAATGCACTTTTCCGGCCCCGGCAACAACCGCTAATTTTTCCAAAACCAAGGGGGAGAAAGCGTCAACGCTTTCTCCCCCTTTCAGTAAACCGCCCGGCATGCGTTGCAGTGCTCCGCCGCCGGTCAGTCGTAGTATCTAACGGTTATGAACGGCTCTTCTGGATTTCCTCGGCAATGGCCTGAGGCACGCGTTCGTAGTGGTCGAACTGCATGGTGAAGGTAGCGCGGCCCTGGGTGCGCGAACGCAGATCCGTGGCATAGCCGAACATGGAGGACAGCGGAACCTGAACGCGCACGCTCTGCGCGCCGCCCGCACGGGCTTCCATGCTCTGCACGCGGCCGCGGCGGCCGTTGAGGTCGCCCATGACGTCGCCGAGGTATTCCTCGGGGGTCACCACTTCCACGTCCATGATGGGCTCAAGCAGCACAGGCGAAGCCTTGCGCATGCCGTCCTTGATGGCCATGGAACCAGCCACATAGAAGGCCTGTTCCGAAGAGTCGACTTCGTGGTACGAACCGAACACCAACTTGACCTTCACGTCCACCACGGGGAACCCGGCCAGAACGCCGGACTTCAGGGCGTCCTGAATACCTTTATCCACAGCGGGGATGTATTCCTTGGGAATCACGCCGCCGGTGATGCCGTTGGTGAACTCATAGCCCTTGCCGGGGTTGGGTTCGATTTCGATGACAACGTGACCATACTGACCACGACCACCGGACTGCTTGGCGTACTTCAGATCGGACTTGCCGGGCTGCGAAATGGTTTCGCGATAGGCCACCTGGGGCTTGCCCACATTGGCGTTCACGTTGAATTCGCGGGTAAGGCGGTCAACGATGATTTCCAGGTGCAGTTCGCCCATGCCCGCAATAAGGGTCTGGTTGGTTTCTTCGTCGCCCTTGACGCGGAAGGAAGGATCTTCCTTGGCCAGCTTGTTGAGGGCGGCGGAAAGGGCGTCGCGGTCGGCCTTGGTCTTGGGCTCGATGGCCACTTCGATGACCGGATCAGGAATGTTCAGCGATTCCAGAATGACTTCGCGCTTTTCGTCGCAGAGCGTGTCGCCGGTGGAGGCGTTTTTCAGGCCCACCAGGGCGACGATGTCGCCAGCGCCAGCCCATTTCACGTCTTCACGCTTGTTGGCGTGCATCTTCAGGATGCGGCCGATGCGCTCACGCTTGGTGGTGTTGGCGTTGTACACGGTCATGCCGGATTCAAGGAAGCCGGAATAAATGCGGAAGAACGAAAGGTGACCGATGAAGGGGTCGGAGAACAGCTTGAACACCAGACCGGCCAGAGGTTCCTTGTCGTCGCAGTGGCAATCGACAATTTCTTCTTCCTTGCCGGGCACATGGCCGGGCATGGGCGGAATGTCCACAGGCGAGGGCAGGTAATCGACCACGGCATCCAGCAGGGGCTGCACGCCCATGTTGCGGAAGGCCGAACCAAGCAGCACCGGCACGATGTTGCGGGCGATGGTGGCCTTGCGGATGCAGGAAATGATTTCTTCTTCGGTCAGGGTTTCGCCGCCGAGGTACTTATCGAGCAGGGCTTCGTCTTCCTCGGCCACGGCTTCCAGCATTTCGTGATGCTTTTCTTCGAAAAGATCCTTCATGTCGGCAGGCACGTCTTCAACGGTGAATTCCGCGCCCTTGGAGCTTTTGTCGAAGCGGATGGCGTGCCCGCGCACCAGGTCCACCACGCCTTCGAACTTGTCTTCGTTGCCGATGGGCAGCTGCAGGGGCACGGCCTTGGCGCCCAGGCGCTCATGGATCATGCTCACGCAACGGAAAAAGTTGGCGCCGATGCGGTCCATCTTGTTCACGAAGCAGATGCGGGGAACGTGATAGCGGTCAGCCTGACGCCACACGGTTTCCGACTGCGGCTCCACGCCGGCGACGGCGTCGAACACGCACACCGCGCCGTCGAGCACGCGCAGCGAACGTTCCACTTCAATGGTGAAGTCAACGTGGCCGGGGGTGTCGATGATGTTGATGCGGCAGTCTTTCCAGAAGCAGGTGGTGGCGGCGGAAGTAATGGTGATGCCGCGCTCCTGTTCCTGCTCCATCCAGTCCATGGTGGATGCGCCGTCGTGCGTTTCGCCGATCTTATGGTTAACGCCGGTATAAAAAAGGATGCGCTCGGTGGTGGTGGTTTTGCCTGCGTCGATATGGGCCATGATGCCGATATTGCGCTGTTTATCTACAGGAACGGTGCGGGACACGGTATTTCCTCCATACTGCGGATGCGGTGTGGTGCAAAGCCGACGCCGCTTCCTTGCGGACGCGGCGTCGGGCTGAATTCAAATAAAGCGGAAGGCCCTCTTACCAGCGGTAATGAGCAAAAGCCTTGTTCGCGTCGGCCATGCGGTGCGTGTCTTCACGCTTTTTCACCGCGCCGCCGCGCCCGTTGTAAGCATCCAGCAGTTCGGCGGAAAGCTTGGCGGTCATGCCTTTTTCACCGCGCGAACGGGCATAATTGATGAGCCAGCGGATGGACAGCGAAACCTGGCGTTCCGGGCGCACTTCCATGGGCACCTGGTAGGTGGCGCCGCCCACGCGGCGGGCCTTGACTTCCATGTGCGGCTTCACGTTGTCCAGGGCCTTTTCAAAGGCGCGCATGGGATCTTCGCTCGTCTTTTCGGCCAGGGTTTCCAGGGAGCTGTAAAAAATCTTTTCGGCCGCGCCCTTCTTGCCGTCATACATGAGCCGGTTCACAAACTTGGTGACCAGACGGCTGGAGTACAACGGATCGGGCAGCACTTCCCTCTTGGGAATAGGACCTTTACGGGGCATGGGGTTTCTCCTTCATGCTTGGTTGGCGGCGGCACCAAACCCCGCGGCGACCGGCGCTTCCGTGGAAGCAGCCAGGCGGGCCGCATGGCGCGCACCGTGAAACAAAAACTACTTGGGACGCTTGGCGCCGTACTTGGAACGGCTCTTGCGACGATCGGCCACGCCGGACGTATCAAGGGTGCCGCGCACGATGTGGTAACGGACACCGGGGAAGGCTTTTACACCAACG
>Ga0183101_1000624_pt1 | contig 46597 bp, 46 predicted proteins | sample Biomet3_FD_127790 | JGI IMG/M metagenome (GOLD analysis project Ga0183101, IMG submission 127790) | Microbial communities from bioreactor (seeded with sewage sludge) at LBNL, California, USA - Biofuel metagenome 3 | ecosystem: Engineered > Bioreactor > Anaerobic > Unclassified ... | reverse complement strand
AAAAATTTCTCAAAATCAGTTTTGTAATAGTTTATAATAGTCATAGAGAAGCTCCTTTAATTTTTTCAGTACACTAATTATAAAGCTTCTCTTTTTTATATGTTGCCCACAAATTCGAAACGGTATCTAAAATGCATATTTATTTGCATTTAAAACTAATTGAGTATAATATAGTTAGGTCATCAAGAGAAGGATGAGAGACAAGCTCATTAATAATCCTTCGACAACCTGACAATTTATACTTTGCTAAGGTGCCAAATCTTGTACGATGACTTTGTAATCTTGTATCGCTAGTGAAACACTCTAGACAAGATCAAATGACGACTTCCACCAAAGTTGTCTAAATTAAAAAAATACGGTTCAGTAATAACTGAACCGTTTTTATTTATTTAAATTGCAATTGCATCATTATTTTTTCTAAATGGATCTTTTTTATCAATATGATCATAGAATAGAATACCTTTTAAATGGTCATATTCGTGTTGAAAGACAATTGCTTCATAACCTAAGAAGGATCTTTCTTCAACTTTTTTGGTTAAGATATTATAGGCTCTAAAGGTGACTTTATAGTTACGATAAACATAACCAGGGTGCTCACTATCAACAGATAAACAGCCTTCTCCGCCTTCTAAATAAGCTAACTTAACAGATTCACTTATAATACGTGGATTCATAAAACCATATTGATGTTCGGTACCATCTTCATCTTTAAAATAGATAGCGAGCATATCTTTATTAATTCCAATTTGTGGAGCAGCCAAACCAACACCAGCACGAACTTTATTTTTTTCAGCCCATTCTGGGTTTTGTGAGTTTTTTAAATAGTCAATCATATCGAGAAGAGTGGTTTCTAATTTTTTATCACTTGTGTCTTCGATCGGAGTAGATTTCTCCCTTAAACTTCTTTTGTTGTCTTTTACAATATTAAATATTTCCATATCGATATTATAGAGCAAAATTACTTAATAATTAATAAATATGCTAGAATATTTCTTATGAATGAAAAGTTATTAATTGATTTAGTAAATTTAAAAGAAATTTTAAAGAAATCAAATGAATATGAAGCACTTTCGACTAAAAATCAAAAGTTAGAAGAAAGTGATGAAGTTAAATTGTTATCTTATAAAAAAGATATGGCAATTATGAACTATGAAGATGCTTTAAAACATTATGATAAGAATAGTTTAGAAGTTTTAAGTGCTGAAAAAGCAATGAGTAAAGCGATTTATGATTTGAATAATCATCCGCTTGTTAAAGAGTATAACTTAGCTTATCGGGATTTAAATGAGATTTATTTAAAGATAAATCATGAATTATTTTCATTTTATAAAGGAACAAAATTATGATTAGAATAATTGGTGGCGTTTATAAACATCGTTTGATTGATCAACCTCCGATGGAAATTACTCGTTGTACAAAAGATATGGCAAAAGAAGGTCTATTTAATTCTCTTGGTGATATTGAAGGCAAATCTTTTTTAGATTTATTTAGTGGTTCTGGTTCAATTGCAATTGAAGCTTATTCGCGAGGAGCTCGTCCAGTTTATTTAAATGATGAAAATCGTGAAGCTAAACGTACGATTATGCGCAATTTGTTAAGTTTAGGAATTTTTGATGCGAATGTATATGGCTTAAAAGATGTTGATTGCTTAAAAGATATTTCAACAAATAAAAAGATTACTTTTGATATTATTTTTCTTGATCCACCATATGTAGTTAAAGTAACTAGTAGTTATTTAAATTCGATGAAAGAACTCAAAGTTGCCGATAATAATACCTTATTTATTATCGAAAGTGATGTGCCATTAGATATGGATGATTTTAAGGATTATAATGTTAAAGTATTAAAATATGGTCGTAGCATGATGAATTTATTAAGGAGTAAATAAATATGAAACTCGCAGTTTATCCAGGAAGTTTTGATCCAATTACAATCGGTCATATTGATATTATTGAAAGAGCTAGCAAAATTTTTGATAAAGTCATTGTTCTTGTTGCAATAAATCCAAATAAAAAATATCATAACACAATTGATGAAAGAGTATTGATGTGTAAAGAAGCGGTGAAGGATTTTAAAAATGTAACTGTTGATTCATATAGTGGATTAACTGTAGATTATGCTAAAAAAGTTCATGCCCAAGCCCTCATTCGTGGTCTTCGCGTTGTTAGTGATTTTGAATATGAGTGGCAACTATTTAGTGCTAATGAATATATCGACCCAGACATGGAAATGGTTTTCTTTATGGCTCGTAAAAAAACTTCTTTCATTTCTTCTTCAACGATTAATGAGATGTACGTCAATGGAGTAGATATTAGTGAATTAGTTCCAAAAGTCGTTTTAGATACTTATAATAAACGTAATAAAAAGTAATACAAAAAAAGGATTAAGACATACGTTCTTAATCCTTTTTATTTTTATAAACAGTTGCACAGTTGTTCAACTGTCAATGTATTACTTTTTAATCTTAAAATCTTCGAGTCCGTACCAAGCTTGGGCTAAAAATTGAGCACGAGTAACTTCGTTAGTGTTATAACTGCTACCAACTTCGAAGAAGACTGTGTTCGCAAGATAATTCCAACCGACACCATTACTTGAAACATTATCAGTTAAATCAAATAAAACGACACATGGAACATGGATACTATCAACATCTTTTAAGAAATTATCAATGTAACCTTTTAAAGTAGTTTGATTTGCACTAGTTAAGTTAGTGTAATAAGTGTTACGAGTTCCAAATGTTTCCATATCCTCAAAGAAAGTGGAGTGATCATCGAGAATGTATTCGAAGGCTTTCTTTTGAGTGTAGTAATCACTTGCATCACCCATATCTTGATTACAAACAATTGACCAAGTTTTATAGGTTTGATTTGCTTGAGAAGCATCACCTAAGTTATAAGTGGTATCCCAGTTATCTCTTAATTGTTCAAGTGCATCACTGATGTTTTCACAATATTCACAATCTGATTGAGCAAAGACAAGGAAGAATTTTTCACCATAAGTAGTTTTGAAATTAGTTAAATCATCTTTAGTATATTTGGTGTTTCCGTTCTTATATCCTTGAGCTTTTTCATAAGAAGTAAAGAACTTATCAACGTCACTAGTACCATTAATTGCATTATCGAGGCTTAATTGAACGGTTTTATAATAATCAAGACCATCACTTGAACCTTTACTAGCATCTTGAATTCCTTTAGTAATTGAAGGAATTGAGAAAATAACTGCAAAGATTACACCAACAATTAAAAGTGGTTGTACCCAAGCAGTTTCTTTAATCCATCTCCAAATTGCAACAAATGGAGTAGCAATCTTTTTTAATATTTCCATTTAACATCCTCCACGACATAAATAATACGCCTTAAAAATATAACATTTTAGTAGTGTTTTATCAACTTTAAATTATTAATTTAAAGTATGGAACTATTATAATACAAAAAGGCTATTTTGCCATTAATTATGCGTAATCTTTTTATTATTTAAATTTAAGACAATTTTTAGGCTTTAAAATGAAGTTATTTTTTGTCTAATTTCCCTAAAAATTGTCTTTTTGACATTGTCATTTTTTACAATCAAAATTGAGTGTATTGTTGTAGAAATTGATAAATATTTGTTATATCATAATTAAAACATTTATGTATTATTTCGAAAGATTTAAAAAGAAGATTATTAATGATCTCTATGATCATCCAGTAAAAAAGAACATCATTGAGTTGACTTATGTCACAATAGTCACGCTCCTATCGTCTTTTTTATTTAGTTTAGGTTTTAATGCTTTCACCAATCCTAACTTTACAGCTATTGCAGCTGGTGGAGTTGATTTAAGTGGGGTTACTATTTATCAATTAGCTTCTTGTGGAGCGAGTGGCTTATCTCAATCAATTTTAATTATTTTAAAGTGTTTTGGTTTAACTTGGTTAGCTAATGAAACAAATGCCAATATCATGTATTGGATTTTATATTTTGCGGTCAATGTTCCTCTTTTACTCTTAGCTTGGTTTGGAATTGGTAAAAGGTTTGCTATTTTCACCGCTTTAAATGTTGTGTTCGCTAGTGTCTTTGGTATTTTACTGAAAAGTAATGATCCAAATTTCTTTATTAATCAAATCTCAAGACTTTTTATTGAGCAACCTTTAGGACGTGTGGTTTTTGCAGGATTATTTACGGGAGTTTCAAGTGGCTTGGCCTATGTTATTGAAACCTCGGCTGGTGGTGCAGATATTGCTAGTTACTATATAAGTGAAAAGAAGGGTATTTTAGTTGGTAAATATAGCTTAATTATTAATGTTTTTATTATTTTACTCTTTGGAATCTTAAGTATGATTCAACTTCCTAGTGTTTTTAATTCAAGTGCTGTACCATTAGGAACTGCCATTACCATCTTCTTATATACCCTTGTTTACATGGTTGTAGCAACCACGACTGTTGATAAGATTAATATTCAAAATATGAAGGTTCAAGTTCAAATTATTACTTCTCAAAAGAATTTAAGTAATAGTATTATTGCGGCTTTACCTCACAGTTGCACGATTTTAAATGGTTATGGTGGTTATAGTCTAGAAGGTAAATATATTTTATTAATGACAATAAGAAAAAAAGAAGTTACGAAGTTAATTCAAATTTGTAAAAAAGAAGATCCAAAAGCATTTGTTGATGTCATTCCTCTCGATAATGTTTATGGAAAATTCTATCGTAAAAAAATCAAATAAAAGGCACATATCAATGTGCTTTTTATTTCTTCTTATTTTTAGTGAAGAGTAATAATAATGAATTAAAGACCACAAAGACTGACCCAACATTGTGCACAATTGCTCCAGTAATTGGATTTAATAATCCAGCAATTGATAAACTAACAGCTAAGGCATTAATAAATAAAGAAATAACAATGTTTATATTGATTTTTCTTAAAGTCTTTTTGGCCATATAAAGTAAATATGGAATAGTTTCAATATTATCATTTACTAAGATTGCATCGCTATTTTCAATGGTTATATCGCTACCAATTCCACCTAAAGCAATTCCAGCTTGAGCACTTTTAAGAGCAAGAGCATCGTTTATGCCATCTCCAATCATACAAATCTTTTTATTAGTATTATTAAAGTCATTAATTAAGTTCATTTTATCTTCTGGTTTTAATTGGTAATAAACTTCATCGATGCCTAACGACATTGCAACTTCTTTTGCGACTTTTTCATTATCGCCCGTTAATAAAACTGGCACATATCCTGCTTCTTTTAATTCTTTTATCAAGTTACTTGAGTTTGTTCTAATTTCATCAATAAGAGAAATGAAACCTATCACTTCATTATTTTTAATTAAATTAACAACGGTTGAACCATGATTGATTGCTTCATCTTCTTGATTAAGAAGTTGTCTATTAATCTTTTCTAGATTTGAAGGTTTTTCAAGCGCATAATGATTATTATTGATAGTGGCATTTATCCCAATTCCAGGTTCAATCTTAACTTTAATTGCTTGATATAGTTCACCTTTATATGAATTGAAAATAGCATGACCAAGAGGATGCTCAGAGTATTTTTCAAGTGATGCAGCCAGTTTAAGGATCTCTTGGTTTGAATAATCAATTGAACATATTTTATTTATTATTGGTTTTCCATATGTTAAAGTACCAGTTTTATCAAAACCAACATATTTACAATCAGCTAATCTTTCAAGAGCTTTTCCATCTTTTATAATAACTCCTTTTTTAGTAAGGTTTCCTATGCCAGCTAAAATTGCGGTCGGGGTTGCTAAAATAAATGCACATGGACAAAAAACCACTAAGACAGTTACTCCACGTTCAAAACCAAACCAAAAATCGTTATTCATAATTGAAAAAACTAATGTCGTAAGACAAGCAGTTGAAAAAGCGACAATTACTAAAATCATGCCCCATTTATCGGCTTTTTTAACGATTTTTGCTTTATTGATATCTACATCTTTAGCCAATTTAATTATTCGTTGAAGTGAACTATCTTTTTCAACTTTAGTTGCTTTATATTTAAAGGTTGAAAAACCATTAATTGTCCCAGAAATAACTTCATCTCCAATTGATTTATCAACTGGTATTGATTCTCCAGTAATTACTGATTGATTAATTGAAGCATAACCCTCACTAATTATTCCATCAACTGGAATTGTTTCACCGGCATGAACAATCACTTCATCTCCAACTTTTATTTCTTCAATTGGCACGCATTTGATAATTCCATCTTGTGAAATATTAGCTTTTTTAGGAGTCAATTTAATAAGTTTACTAATACCTGATTTAGCTTTTGCAGCGGTAAAATCTTCTAAAATTGAACCTAATTGCATGATAAATGCGACTTCTCCCGCGGCAAACCATTCTTTTAGAATTAAAGAACCAATCAATGCTAAAGAAACTAAAACATCAGCCGTGATATCGTGATCTTTAATGATTCCAATTAAGGCACCAACGATGATAGGTGTACCACATAAAATAATCGCAATCCATGCTAAATCAATAGATAAAGAAATTTTTTGAAGATTAAGAATTAAGGATATTATTAAGGCAACTAGCGAAATGGATGTAGTTATTATCCTAATCAATGATTCGTGTTTTTTGAATTTTTCTATCATATTTTGCTCCATAAGTGTAATATAAAATGTAAGATAATGAACAAGTTGTTCATTTATTATTTTAATTTATTGGTTGGTTAATAACATAATCAATAAAAGAAGTTTGTATGTTATTGAACAAATTTAAAGAAATGTATGGGGCATTTTCAAATGGATCGAAGAGAAAAAAAGACCAAAGAAGCTATCTATAAAGCTTTAAGTGAATTGTTGAAAGAAAAGAACTATAACCAAATAACAATTCAAGAAATTATTGATAAAGCAAATGTGGGGCGTAGTACCTTTTATTCGCATTTTGAAACGAAAGATTATTTGGTGCATGATATGTGTGAAGATTTATTAAAACATGTATTTTTAAAATCAAATGAGGAGATTGAAGAGCATGACAAGTCTTTAAAATCGGACCCTACAAACTTAGAAGCTCAACTCAAACACATTTATATTCATATCAATGAAAATGATTTATTAAAACAATTATTACGAAGCAATAGTTCGGATTTATTTTGGTCTTATATAGAAGATGGAATCAAAGAATTTATCAAAGATAATCAATATAGTTCAACGAAGGTGCCAAAAGAATTTATTATTTCGCATATCGCCAATTCTTCGGTGCACATTTTGAAATGGTTAGTTAATCATGATTTATCAATCAATGATAGTCATCTTGAAGATTATATTGATAGTGTGATTTCACCAATTATATAAAAAAACACCATTATTGGTGTTTCTTATTTAAACTATTTTAAAAAATAGTTAATTTCAAATTGGCGGAGAAAGAGGGATTTGAACCCTCGCAGGTTATGCGCCTCTATCAGTTTTCGAAACTGACCCCTTCAGCCGCTTGGGTATTTCTCCAGTGTCTTAAATTATATCAATAATAGTACCTTTCTAAAAGTGGGAAAAAAGTTTATTATAATTAAGTATGTTAATACTTAATTTAAATTTTGTGACTGTTCCAAAAAGTGATACGACGATTGCCGTGCTCGTTACAGTGATTGCTTTAGTTGTTTTTGCCTTATTAGCAATTACTATTTTATTAATACATAGTTTTAAAAACCGAAGATTAGATATTAAACGTTATAAGATGTTTAATACTGATCGAATCTATATTATTAATTATAAAGATCAAATCGTTGATTTCTTTGATTTTGATAATTTAAGAAAAATTCAAACCATTTCTTTTATTGATTTTTTAAATTCATTTCCAGATAGCGAACAAAACATCGTTCGACAATATATTACACAATTATTATCACTGGATTTTGATCCTTTAAGTGAAGAAGCTTTATGTGTGGTTAACGTTAATTTTAAAGTAAATAAATATAAATTTGTTAATCGTGCTTTTTATTGGTGTAAACAAATTGATAAAGAAAAACAAATCGCTTATATTGAAGGCGGTCGATTAGTTCATACGCCAATTGAACATCGTAATAATTTAAAAAAGAATGCCCGTCATGACATTTATGAGTTGAGCGTCATCAAAAAAATGTATGATGATGGAAGATTTAATAAAGGTACCATGTATGTTTTTAGACTTTATTTAAAACCTAATACAGTGGCTTTTGTTAATCAATTTGCTTTACGAGTATTCTTAGTTGATGCAATTTATGCAATAACCAATAATTCCATTTCTTACATTTTTTATAGCGGTGGAAACTTAGAATTTTCGATTCTTGATACTCGTCAATTTAACGATTATCAAATGTCGAGATTTACTTTCGATATGGTTCATCAAATTGATAAATATCTAGAGATTAATGGTCTAGAATCTAGTTATGGCTATAATGTTTGCAGCGCTCAAGTAAGTGATTTACCTCTTTATTTCGATAATGCTTATGATGCTTTAGATAAACTATTTAAGACTGCGAAAGCAATTAATCGTAAGGTTTCGACTTATAAAGCGGATATGAACGAAGATTCGATTATTGAATCAACATATAAGGTTGAAATTTCTCGTATTATTAAAGATAAGGATTTTGATATAAATTATTCCCCAATTGTTCATGTTACTAACTCAAGAGTTAATACCTTTGGTTATTTGTCAGGCGTTAATTTTCATAGTAATTTAATCGATGATTCAAGAGCTGTTTTTGAACATGCTGGAGAATTTGATTTAACGAGTGATCTTTTGTCACTTGTTTGTCGAAAAATTATTCCGCCATTTATTTCTCAATGTCAGAATCTACCGCAGCAAAGGATATGTTTAGAAGTTACTTATAAAGATTTAAATGATGTAGTTAAAGTTATTTCGCATATTGCAAAAGCTTCAACGGCTAAAATTGTTTTCTTAATTCATTCAGTTGAATTCATTGATATTGAAGATAATCCAAATATTCCTATTAACTTTAAAGTTATTAGGGATAAAGGTTACGAACTTGGGATTGTGATTTATCAAGATGATTATGTTTTAAAAGCTAATACTTATAACTTATTTGATTACTTCTTCGTCGATCCAAAATTTGAAGCGAATGTTAAAGTTGATTCTCGTAGTTTTATTAAATCAAAAGCCGTTTTTGATAACTTATCCAAGTTTAATAAGCCGCTTATGGCGATTAATATTCCAACTTTCCAAGGCATTGAATTACTCAGTAAAGTTGGTATTAGAGATTTCAATAGTGAAGCAATTGGTAAGAAAGATAAAATGTTATTACCGGTTGATCCAAAAGTGAATAAGCGTTTATTAACAATGGTTAAATAGAAAGAGAGATTATTTATGGAAAATAAAGAAATTCAAAACAAGGATATTACTCCTCGTGACACCGATTTTGCTCAATGGTATACCGATGTTTGTAAAAAAGCAGAACTCATGGATTATAGTGATGTTAAAGGTTTTATTATTTATCGTCCTTATGGATACGCTATTTGGGAACAAATTCAAAAATGGATGGATGCTGAATTTAAGAAAAATGGGGCGGAAAACGTTTATTTACCTTTGGTAATTGCGAGTAGTCAATTTCAAAAGGAAAAGGATCATATCGCTGGTTTTGCTCCTGAAACTTTGGTGTGTACTGAAGCCGGTGGCGTTAAACTTGATGACCCATTAATTGTTCGTCCAACTAGTGAAGTATTATTTTGCAATCACTATAAAAACGTTATTCAATCTTATCGTGATTTACCAAAAATTTATAATCAATGGTGTTCGGTTGTTCGTTGGGAAAAGACAACACGTCCTTTCTTAAGAGGTAGTGAATTCTTATGGCAAGAAGGTCACACTATGCATGCTAGCGAGGTCGAAGCTCGTGAGTTAACTCTTAAAATTCTTGATGTTTACGATCGTTGTGGCAAGGAATTACTTGCGATTCCTTTTGTTAAAGGAAGAAAGACGGAAAAAGAAAAATTTGCCGGTGCTAAAGAGACTTATAGTATTGAAGCTTTAATGCATGATGGTAAAGCTTTACAATGTGGAACTAGTCACTATTTTGGTCAAGATTTCGCAAAAGCTTTTGGTGTTCAATACCTTGATAAAGATGGCAAGATTAAAACTCCATATCAAACTAGTTGGGGTGCTTCAACTCGTTTATTAGGAGCAATTATCATGGTTCATGGCGATGATAACGGTCTTGTTTTACCTCCATTTGTTGCTCCTATTCAAGTTGGAATTGTTCCAATTCAAATGGCTAAAGAAGGTGTTTTAGCAAAATGTAAAGAAGTTAAAGATTCTTTAGAGAAACTTGGTTTACGAGTTAAACTTGATGATAGTGATCATACTCCAGGATGGAAGTTTGCTAATTTTGAAGTTAAAGGTGTTCCTTTAAGAATTGAAATTGGTCCAAAAGATATTGAGGCTAACCATGCAATGGTGGTCCGTCGTGTTGATCGTGTTAAAAAGGTGGTTGATTTTGCTTCTCTTAATGATGATGTTGTTAAAGAATTAAACGATATTCACGAGACCATGTATAAGAAGGCTTATGCAAATTTACTTAATAACATAACAGAAGTTCATAGTTTAGATGAACTTAAAGCGGTTGTTGATAAAGGTGGTTATGCCAAGATGATGTGGGATGGGGATGTTGAATGCGAAAATAAGATTAAAGAAGTTACAAACGCTACTAGCCGCTGTATGCCTTTTGATCAAATTCCATTTGATACAAAATGTGCTATCTGTGGCAAACCTGCTAAATACGTCGTTTATTTTGCAAAAGCTTATTAAAATATCAAAATGGAAATCATTCTTGGTTTCCATTTTTATTCTTGCTTAAATTAATCAAATAAAAATTAGTTATTATGCTTTAAAAAGGTTGTAAAAAAACTGTATTTTATGATATATTATTTAAGCAACAGTGGAGAAGTACCCAAGTGGTGAAGGGGACAGTTTGCTAAACTGTTAGATCGGGAAACCGGTGCGAGGGTTCAATCCCCTCCTTCTCCGCCATTTAAAAAAATAGCCTGATTTCATTGAAATCAGGCTTTTCTTATTTTTTAACTTCTTTAGAACGTAGTAAGATGATTCGTCCTTTTTTATCCATCATTTTTGCAACGAAAACATCAACATAATTATAGTGAGGTTGTTCGAGAGATCTAAATCCATCATCGAGCAGATACTCATAGAAGCCAATTAGTGTTTCGTTATCTTTAGCGTCATAAATAAATTCAGCCCATTTTGGAATTTCAAGGAAGTCTTTTGAATTAAGCATACAGTTAATGTTTTGTTCTCTTTCGAGTGATTGAATGTTTTTCATGCTTTAATAATATCGCTATAAATAGCCTTAAACATTATTAAAAATGCTAAATACTATAACAAATACGCTTTTATGATATAATAGTGACATGGAATCTTTAAAAGTTTTGCCTGATAAATATGAAATTGTTTTATATGATGATCCGCTGTTTGCAGTTTATTTAAGAAGACACGAATTAAGTGATTATTTAAATAAACAATATCTTTGTCACTGGCACAATGAATTAGAATTTATTTTTGTAGAAAAAGGTACAGTTTGTTACTCAGTCAATGGTAGTGAAATTAAAATAAAAGCGGGTGAAGCTTTGTTTGTAAATGCGAGAACTTTGCACTATGGTTATAGTGAAAATAATTTAGATGCAACTTATTTATGTTTTGTTTTTTCTCCATCGTTAATTTCACCAACTAATAAAATTAATGAACAATACTTAGAACCAATTGAAAATAATATCAACCTTCCATTTTTGATTATTGATAAAGATAAGACTAAAGAAATTTATCAAGATGTTTTAGAAATGTTTTTGATTAATAATAAAAAAGATAACGGTTATCAATTATTAATTGTTGGTAAAATTTATCTTTTTTGGGCTAATTTTCTTAAACTGGTTAATAATCAAAAAGTTGAACAATTAAAACTAGATAATAAAACGCCACTTGTTAAACTTATGCTTTATTATATCTATAATAATTACTCAAAAAAATTGACTATTAAAGATGTCACGGGGGCAGCAAATATTAGCGATAGTTATGGCAGCCATCTTTTTAGCGAGTATCTTAATCAATCAATCATTGATTATTTAAATAGTTATCGATTAATTAAAGCCAGTGAATTACTTAAAGAAAGTGATAAGAGTATTACCGAAATCACCTATGAAGTAGGCTTTTCTTCGCCTTCATATTTTACGGAATTATTTACACGCGAAAAAAAGTATAGCCCAAAGAAATATCGAGATGAGGTTAAAAAAGCTAGGTAGTGTCCAATAAAAAATGAATATTATAAAAAGAGAAAATGTGTTAAAATTATAGATATGAAAAAAGAGATCGATTTAAATAGTTGGAAAAGAAAAAATGCTGCTGAGTTTTTCATTAATGATGAAGAACCTCGCTTTTCGATTACATCTCCAATAGATGTTACAAACTTATATCGCTTTGTAAAAGAAAACCGCTTATCTTTTTATTATTGCTTAATATATCTATCAATGCAGAGCATGAATTCAATTGATGAATTTCATTATAAATTTGAAGGTAATAAATTATTTTATTATGATGCTTTACAACCATCTTTTTGTGATTTAAGGAAGGGTGAAACCGATTATTATATTGTAGATGTTAGGATGGATAAAGATGAATCCATCAAAACTTTTAATACAAAATGTATCGAAAAATCTTTTGCCCAAAAAACCTTTATTGATGAAGAAGGTTTTGAAAGTAATGAACTTGTTTATATTTCATGCTTACCATGGATGGATATTACTTCAGTGAGTGAAGAAAGAAGATTTGATAAAAATGATTCAGTTCCTCATATTTGTTGGGGTAAATATGTTGAAAATAATGGTCGATTAATTCTCCATTATCAAATTATGGTTAATCATCGTTTAATGGATGGTTATCATGTTGGATTATTCTTTAATGGTTTACAAGAATTAATCAATAAATTGCAATAAATCTTGTTTTTATAAGTCGTTTAAATTATTCTTTTAATTATGTCATTAATCACTTTTAATAACGTCACTAAATATTATTCCACAAATCTAATTCTAGATCATATTTCGTTTGCGGTTAATCTTGGCGAAAAGGTCGCTTTAATTGGTAATAACGGTTGTGGGAAAACCACTTTATTTAAAATGATATTAGGGCAAGAAAGTGCCACCTTAGTTCCTAAAGAAGATAAGGTTGGTGATATTTTAATTACCAACGGAACGACTATCGGCTATCTTGATCAAAATTGTATTACAAATATTAATAATACTGTTTATGAAGAACTCCTTTTAGTTTTTGAAAAACAAATCAAAATGGAAAAGAAGATTGAAGATTTATCAAAGAAGATTTCTTTAAATCCAAACGATTCTTTATTATTAGACGAATATAACAATTTATTACTTGAGTTTGAAAAGGAACGGGGATATACCTATAAAAATGAAATAAAAGAATATCTATCTCGTTTTAATTTTGATGATTCTTATTATAATCGAGTGATTAGTAGTTTAAGTGGTGGAGAAAGAATGAAAGTGGCTTTTATTAAGTTACTTTTATTTAAGTATGATGTTTTACTTTTAGATGAACCAACGAACCATATTGATGTTTCAACGATTGAATGGTTAGAGAATTTTTTAAAGACTTATCCTGGCACGATTTTCTTTATTTCGCACGATAGATATTTTCTTGAAAATTTAGCCACTAAAATAATTGAAATTGAAAATCATAAATTAACCACTTATAACATGACTTATGATAATTATCTTTTGGCGAAGCAAAAGAACTATGAAACATTATTAAAGCAAAGCGCAAAAGAAGAAGAACAAATTGAAAAATATAAGCGTTTTATTGAGTTTTATATGCCTAAACCTAGATTTGCATCTCGTGCACATGATCGTGAGAAGAAACTAGCAAAACTTGAAGCTAATCGAGTGGAAGTTCCTAAGGCCGAAAATCGTAAAATTAAATTTAAAATTGAAGGTAGTAATTTAGCAAGCAAGCAGTTAATTAAGTTTTTTAATTGTGTAATTGGTTATGATAAACCTTTAACTCCAGCCTTTGATTTTATTTTATATGGTCAAGATCGTTTAGCCATTGTTGGCGATAATGGAATAGGTAAAACAACCCTCGTTAAATCAATCGTTGGTGATATTCCTTTATATAGTGGGTCTATTAAGCACTTAAGAGACTTAAGAATTGGCTATATTAAACAAAATGATTATGTTTTTAGTAAAAATACTGATGCAATTGGCTATTTAAGAGAAAAATATCCAACCAAACTTGATAGTGAACTACGAAGTAATCTTGGACGTTTTCTTTTTAAAGGTGAAGATATTTTTAAATCGACTGGTTTAATGAGTAATGGCGAAAAAATGCGTCTTACTTTATGCGCTTTTGCGATGTCTGATTATGATGTTTTAGTTCTTGATGAACCAACTAACCATCTTGATATGGTGACTAAAGAATGTTTACTCGAAGCCTTAAAAGAATATAGAGGCTGTATTATTTTTGTTTCGCACGATCGTTATTTTATTAATGAACTAGCCACACATATTTTATATCTTACGCGTAATGATGCGATATTTACCGAAGGGAATTACGATGATTTAAAACTTCTTTTAGAAGCCAGAGAAAATCAAAAAGAGGCACCAAAGGTTGACTATAAAGAACTTGAAAAGAATTTAGTTATCGAAAAACCGATTGAAGTTAAAAAAGAAAAACTTAGCAATAATGCTATTCAAAAACTAAAAGATGAAGCAGATGATATTGAATTATCCCTCGACGCAATTGATGATAAATTTAATGATCCTAATACGAAATATAGTGAGTTTGCTTCCTTAAACGAAGAAAAATCTAGATTAGAGACTCGTTACTACGAAATATTAGGGATTCTAGAAGATAATAATAACTAATTTATTCATTTTTTGTTATTTTTTATGATTTTTGTCATATACTATAAATATGAGTTTAAGTAAAACTAATGCCAAAAAATTCATTAATATAATTTCAAAAAGTAAGAAAAAAGTTTTTACTTGCGATGATTTAAGTCGAGCAAGTGGTCTTAAAGTTGATGTAATTCGTGATTATATGAGTGAGTTTTATGGAATGATTTATCTTGATCCTAATCATAATTTGGTTGATCTTCTTCCTGATTTAAATAATTTTGTGTTAGTGAAATCTAAAACAAGCAATAAAAAAGTTAAGAAAATTTCACATAAAGAATATGAGGAATACTCTTCGGTTACTGATTATATTTATAAAAAGATGACTTTACCAGGCGGGATTTTTGATAGTGGGTATGTTGTTAATGCAAAAGATAAGAAAATTCTTAAGCATTTATTAAATAAAAAGTAGATTTTTGTTAAAAATGGACTTAATGATGGAAAATGCTGTTTTTTTAACAAAAATCTACTTTTTTTATAAGAAAAAGAAAAGAGAAGATTTCTTGGTTATTGTCTTTAATTTTTTACCCTAAAATAATATAATTATTTTGTATTCTAAAAAGGAGAACATATTTAAATGGCCGAAATTAAAAAAACGATGCTTAGTGTTGATGGTAATACGGCTGCTGCTTTAGGTTCATATTGTTTCACCGAAGTGGCTGCGATTTATCCTATTACTCCATCTTCACCAATGGCTGATCACGTTGATGTTTATGCTTCACAAGGTAAGTTAAATTTCTTTGGTAGCACGGTTAAAGTTTGCGAAATGCAGGCTGAAGGTGGTGCCGCTGGAGCCCTTCACGGAGCAATTCAAGCTGGAACTTATGGAACAACATTCACTGCTTCACAAGGATTACTCTTAATGATTCCTAATGTCTATAAGTGGGTTGGTGAGGAATTACCAGCTGTTATGGAAGTTAGTGCACGTAGTTTAGCAAGTAGATCACTTTGTATTTTTGGTGATCACCAAGATGTCTATGCTTTACGTCAAACTGGAATCGCAATGATTTGTTCACATAGTGTTCAAGAAGTTGCTGATTTAACTCCAATTGCTCACTTAATTGCAATTGATGCCAGTTATCCAGTCTGTCACTTCTTTGATGGATTTAGAACAAGTCACGAATATCAAAATGTTGAATTCGTTGATGATGAAGAATATAAGAAGTTAATGCCATGGGACAAAGTTGAAGAGTTCCGTAACAAAGCATTAAATCCACATAGCCACCCAATTACTCGTGGTGGAGCTGAAAATGATGATATCTACTTTGCTGGTCTTGAAGCTCAAAATGCTCATGCCGCTAAAGTTATTGATATTGCTAAGAAGTATTTTAAAGAAGCAACCAGATTAACTGGTCGTGAATATGCTCCATTTGTCTATGTTGGTGCTAAAGATGCGACAAAAGTCATTATCGCAATGGGTAGTGTTACTGAAACCGCTCTTGAAGTTGTCACCGATTTAAACAAGAAGGGTGAAAAAGTTGGCTTAGTTAAGGTCATTTTATATAGACCATTCAGTGCTAAGGATTTAGTTAGTGTTATTCCATCAACTGTAAAAGAAATTGCAGTTATGGATCGTACTAAAGAAAAAGGCGCGGTTGGTGAGCCACTTTATGAAGATGTTGTAAGTGCTTTAAAGAATGAAGGTAAAGAAAATATTAAGGTTATCGGTGGTCGTTATGGACTTGGTAGCCATGATACTCAACCAAAGCACATTAAAGCTTTATATGATTGGATGGGAACTAAAGATGCACATCATGATTTCACTTTAGGAATCGAAGATGATGTCACCAATTTAAGTGTTCCAATTAAAGATGATAAGTATGAGATTAAGCATAGTTATCAAAGTTGCTTATTCTATGGTTTAGGTAGTGATGGTACCGTTGGTGCAAATAAATCATCAATTAAGATTATTGGTGATGCAACTCACCAATATGCGCAAGCCTACTTTGCTTATGATAGCCGTAAGTCAGGTGGTGTTACTCGTAGTCACTTAAGATTTGGTAAAGAGCCAATTCACTCAACTTATTATATTCAACATGCTGATTTCATCAGTGTTTCACTTGATACTTATGTCTTCAGATTTGATATTTTAAAAGATATTAAAGAAGGTGGAACTTTCTTACTTAATACTGATATGAGCGATGAGCAACTTGATAAGATGCTTCCAAATCGTGTTAAATATCAACTTGCAACGAAGAAAGTCAAATTCTATGTTATTGATGCCAATAAGATTGCAATGGAAATTGGTATGGGTCGTCATACTAATACTATTCTCCAAAGTGCATTCTTCTATTTAAATTCACAAATTATGCCATATGCTGATGCTAACGTTTGGATGAAGAAGTTAGCACAAGCAACTTATGCTAAAAAAGGTGATGAAGTCGTTAAGTTAAACTATAAGGCAATTGATAGTGGAACTGAGGGACTTCGTGCCGTTAAAGTTGATCCAGCTTGGGCTAAACTCGATTATAAGCGAGTCATGAAAGAGACTGGTGATGATTATTTCGATAACTTCGTTATGCCAATTAATATGCTTGATGGCTATGATCTTCCAACTTCTGCTTTCTTAAAGCATGAATTAGAAGATGGTAGTATGCAAAATAATGTTACCTTCAAAGAAGAGCGTAGCATTGCTGATCAAGTACCACTTTGGAATAAAGATTATTGTATCGAATGTAATACTTGTGCCTTCGTTTGTCCACATGCAACTATTCGACCATTCCTCTTAAATGAAGAAGAAATTTCTAAGGGACCAGAAGGTCTTAAAGATATGGTCAAAGATGCGGTTGGTGGACCAGCTGTTAAAGCTTATAAATACATTATTCAAGTTTCACCAACTAACTGTGTTGGTTGTGGACTTTGTGCTAATGAATGTTTAGCTAATAAAGCCGCTATTAAGGCTGGCAATGATCACTTTGCCTTAAAGATGGTTGAAGCAAAGAGTCAATTTAATAAAGAAAAGTATGCTGAATACTTATTCAAACATGTTGAGTATAAGACTAACTTATTCCCAACTAATACGGTTAAAGGTCTTGGCTTCATGATGCCATATCAAGAAATTAGTGGTTCCTGCCAAGGTTGTGGAGAAACTCCATATTATCGTATTCTTTCACAATTATTTGGTCGTGACTTATTAATTGCTAACGCTACTGGTTGTTCATCAATTTATAATGGTAGTACTCCAATGACTCCATTTGTAAAAGATAAGAATGGCGAAGGTATCGCTTGGGCTAACTCACTCTTTGAAGATAATGCTGAATTTGGTTACGGTATGAGACTTGCAACTGATTATAAGTTAAAACAAATTAGCGAAATTTTAGTTGCTGCTGAAGGCCGTGATACCGTTGAAGCTGATCTAAAAGAGACAATTAAGAAATATCTTGAAGTTATTAAGAATAAAGATGAAGCTCGTAAAGTTATTCCAGAACTTGTTAAAGAAGTTGAAGCTAGTAAAGATAGCGCTGTTAAAGATGTCTTAAAGTTCAAGAATGATTTACTTGATAAATCAATTTGGATTATCGGTGGTGATGGATTCGCTTATGATATTGGTTACGGCGGACTCGATCACGTTATCGCTAGTGAAGATGATATCAACGTTCTTGTTCTTGATAATGAACAATATGCTAATACCGGTGGACAAGCTAGTAAAGCTACTCAAACTGGTTGTATCGCTCAATTCGCAGCGAGTGGCAAGAAGACTAAGAAAAAGAATCTTGCTTTAATCGCGATGGCTTATGGTGATGTATATGTCGCTCAAATTGCTCTTGGTGCCAATCCAATGGCGGCAATCAAAGCTCTTAAAGAAGCTGAATCATACAATGGTCCAAGTTTAGTTATCTGCTATGCTCCATGTATTAACCAAGGTATTAAGGGTGGACTTGTCAATAGTATCGCCGAAGAGAAGAAGGCAGTTGAATGTGGTTTCTTCTCAACTTGGAGATATGATCCACGTTTAGTTGCTGCTGGTAAACCAGGATTACAACTTGATTGTGCTGAGCCAGATTTCACTAAGTTCAGAAGTTTCTTACTTACTGAAAATAGATTCTCACAACTTCCAAAAGTCAATCCAACTCAATATGAAGCCCTCTTCACTAAAGCTGAAGAAGCTGCTAAAGAGAGATGGAATTCTGTTAAGAAGTTTGGCTTATAAACTAATAAATAGGTGCGTCATTGGGACGCACCTTTTTTAATTAAAAAAATATTATGATTTTTGCTTGTATTAAAGATGATCTAATACTATACTAGTTTTAGAAACTAGATGAGGTAGTTAAGGATATGAGTGTTAAAGATATTAAACTTCCAGAATATACGGTAAAACAAGATGTATGGAATAGTATAACCCATGGTATTGGGGCCATTTTTGGTATTGTTGTGACAATTTTGATGTTAATAAAAGTTTGTGTATGGGGATATACAGGTGAAACACACACTGATTTTATTTATCGAATTATTGGTATTTCTTTATTTGGATTCGGAATGTTAACATGTTACACAATCAGTTGTGTTTATCATAGTTTATTCAAAAACAATGGAAAAAGAGTTCTACGAGTAATTGATCATGATACGGTTTATTTATTAATTGCCGGAACTTATAGTGCATTTTGCTTAATTAGTTTAAGAGATATAAATTTATGGGGTGTTTTGCCACATTGTGGTTGGTGGATTGCTGGGGTTTGTTGGCTTGGCGTCGTATTAGGAATTGTTTTTAATTCTATAAATATTCATAAGTATATTATTTTTACAACAGCTCTTTATATCATAACAGGATGGACAATCATTCTTGCATCTAATGAACTTATTGCAACGATTACTCTTCCTGGATATTTATTCTTGTTGGGTGGTGGAATATCTTATACAATAGGGGCCGTTTTATATGGAATCGGTGCCAAAAAATCACTTTGGTTCCATACTGTTTTCCATGTGTTTATTGTGATTGGAACGGTTTTACAATTTGTTTCTATTTGGTGCTACGTTCTAAATTAGAATAAAAAATAATTTTTTATAATTTTTTATAATTTCTATATACATTTTATAATTTTCAATATATAATTTTTTTAGTGGGAGGCTAAAAAAATGGCTATTGAATGGTTGAATAGTAAAAAAAGAAACGGCGTTGCTACTATTTCAGATGGTGCAATTACTTTTAATACAACCGCTTTAGAACCTTTAAAATCTTTTTTATATGTTATGATTGGCTATGATAGAGAAAAAAAGATTATTGCAATTAAACCAATTGACTACAATTTAAGTCAAAGGGGAGATATTGATCAATCAATGATGTATAAGCTTTCAGTTTCTACAAGTTATGGAAGAATTACGAGCAAAGATGTTGTCGATAATATAAAAGAAGTGTTTAATAAAGATATCATAGATAAAAAATTTATGACAAGTTGGGATGATGACTCATCAACATTGTCAATCTTACTTAATAAGGAGGAAAAATAATGCTTAACTTAGTTTTTGAATCATTTCTTGGTGATTTCAATAATATAGAGACATGGATGATTTTTGTTTGGCTCGCTGTATTTATTATATCTGTGATTGTTGAATTTTCGACTTCTGAATTAGTTTCCGTTTGGTTTGCTGGAGCAAGTTTAATTTCATTAGTATTGAGTGTGATTCCAGGAATCCCGTATTGGATTGAAATTATTGTCTTTGTAGTTTGTAGTATCATCTTAATTATTGCTTTAAGGCCTCTTGCAAAAAAATATCTTGAACGAAATACATTAAAGACAAATACTGATGATTTAATCGGTAAAAAAGCCTTGGTTACGAAAGAAATTACCGAGTTTGATAAAGGTGAAGTTAAATTAAGCGGATTGATTTGGACTGCCGAGTCTAGTGATCCAAAAGTTGATATTAAGAAAGATTCAATTGTTACGGTTGTAGCAATTGAAGGGAATAAATTAATTGTAAAATTATCAAAGGAGGACAATTAATATGTTAGGATGGCAAATTGGTTTAATTGTTATTGGTGTAGTGGTTTTTGTTTGTCTATTGATTTTTGTTTGTTCTATTAGAATTGTTAACCAAACTCAAAAGTATATTGTTGAACGTTTAGGCAAATATTTTGTGACATGGAATACTGGTATCCATTTTCTTTTACCATTTTTTGATAAAGTTACTCTAATCGTTTCAATGAAAGAGCAAGTGAAAGATTTTGCTCCTCAACCAGTTATTACTAAAGATAATGTTACGATGCAAATTGATACAATCGTTTTCTTCCAAGTAACAGATCCAAAATTATATGCTTATGGTGTTGAAAATCCAATCGGTGCAATTGAGAATTTAAGTGCGACTACTTTAAGAAATATTATAGGTGAACTTGATCTCGATCAAACTTTAACTAGTAGAGATATTATCAATTCAAAGATGAGAATTACTCTTGATGAAGCGACTGATCCATGGGGTATTAAAGTTAATCGTGTTGAAGTCAAAAACATTTTACCTCCTGAAGATATTCGTAACGCAATGGAAAGACAAATGCGTGCTGAACGTGAAAAACGTGAAAAGATTTTACTTGCTGAAGGTGAAAAACAATCAGCTATTTTGATTGCAGAAGGTAACAAAGAATCAGCAATTTTAAATGCTGAAGCAGAAAAACAAACTAAAATTAAAAATGCCGAAGGTGAAGCTCAAGCGATGCTTGATTTGAAGAACGCAGAAGCGAAAGGTATTGTCCTTGTTCGTGAAGCTGAAGCAGAAGGTTTGGAAGCTCTTAAGAAAGCAAATATTGATGATAAAGTATTAACCTTAAAATCTTATGAAGCACTTGCAAAAGTTGCTGATGGACAATCTACAAAAATAATTGTTCCTAGTGATTTAGCGAGTGTTACAACTCTTGCATCCGTCATAAAAGAAGCTGTCAAAGATGATTCAAAGAAAGCTTCAAAAACTGAAGATGCATTAAAAAAATAATTGCTAATTTATTAAAAATGCCCCTATATATAGTTTATTTAAGCTATTTAATGGGGCTTTTTTAATGAAAAAAATTTAGTGTATTTTATTATTTTTAGAGCTCATATTAATGATATAATATTAAACATGGCAAACAATGAAATTAAAGTTATAGGGGCGAAAGAAAATAACCTCAAGAATATTAGTGTCTCTTTTCCTAAAGATAAGCTTGTAGTATTTACTGGCGTCAGTGGTAGTGGAAAGTCTACTCTCGCCTTTGATACAATTTTTGCAGAAGGACAAAGAAGATATATCGAATCATTATCGAGTTATGCTCGACAGTTTTTAGGTGGTATTGAAAAGCCTGATGTCGAATCGATTGAAGGATTATCTCCCGCAATTGCAATTGATCAAAAGTCTCAATCTCATAATCCACGTAGTACAGTGGCAACTGTAACTGAAATTTATGATTATTTAAGATTATTATATGCACGAATTGGCGTTCCATATTGTCCAAACCATCATGAACCAATTATTGCTTTTAGTGTCCAAAAAATAACTGATATCATTTATTCTAATCCAGAAAATAGTAAAGTCGTTATTATGGCTCCAATTGTTCGTGAAGAAAAAGGAACTCAAAAGGATACCTTAGATAAAATTAAAAAGAATGGTTTTGTTCGTTTAAGAATTGATGGGAAGAATTATTTAATTAATGAAATCCCAGAATTAGTTAAGACTGAAAGACATGATATTGATATAGTTATTGATAGAATTGTTTTAAAACCTGAAAATCGTAGCCGTATTTTTGAAGCATGTGAACTTGCAACAGATTGGGCGAATGGTTTTGTACTTGTAAGTATTAATGATGCCGAAAAGTTATATAGTGAACATTATGCTTGTCCAAAGTGCGGTTTTACGGTTCCTAAACTAGAGCCACGTTTATTTTCTTTTAACTCACCATTAGGTGCTTGTCCAAGTTGTAATGGTCTTGGTATCAATCAAGAATGTGATTTAGATTTATTGGTTCCTGATAAGAAATTGTCAATTGATAAAGGAGCAATTCTTTATTATAAAAGTACAGTAAATAGCGAAAATCTCGATTGGCAAGATTTTAAAACTTTATTAGATTATTATAAGATACCAACAAATATTCCATTTAAAGATTATACGGAAGATCAAATCGATATTATCATGAATGGTAGTAAAGAAATGATTTCTTATGAAATTAAAAGTTCTAGTGGAAATGTTAATAAACATTTTAGATATATTGAAGGCATTAAAACTAAGATTGAAAGGTTATATCATGAAACTAGTAGCGAATTTTTACGTGATTATTACGCAAAATTCTTGAAGGATAAAATTTGTACTACTTGTCATGGTGCGCGTTTAAATGAACAAGTTTTAAGTGTTCGTATTAATGGATTAAATATTTATGAACTAACTTGTCTCTCGCTCGATAAATTCTATGATTTTATGTTTGATTTGCATAATCATTTAACGGATTATGAATGGAAAATTGCGGAACAAGTTGTTAATGAAATTTTAAATCGTTCTAAGTTTTTAATTGATGTTGGACTTGAATATTTGACTTTATCGCGTTATGCCATGACTCTTTCGGGTGGTGAATCACAACGTATTCGTTTAGCAACACAAATTGGCAGTAAATTAAGTGGTGTATTATATGTTCTTGATGAACCTTCGATTGGTTTACATCAAAGAGATAGTGAAAAATTAATTAAAACCCTTAAAGAAATGAGGGATTTAGGAAATACTATTATTGTTGTTGAACACGATGAAGAAATGATTAGAAATGCTGATTATCTCGTTGATATTGGTCCAGGTGCTGGTCATCATGGTGGTGAAGTCGTGGCAACTGGTTCGGTTGAAGATCTTGAAAAAGAACCACGTAGCATTACTGGTCAATATTTAAGTGGGGAGAAGTATATCGCTGTTCCATTATCTAGAAATAAAGGAAATGGAAAATTTTTGACAATTAGTGGTTGTAAGACAAATAACCTAAAAAATATTACAGCTAGATTCCCACTTGGTTCATTTATTTGTGTAACGGGAATTTCTGGTAGTGGAAAATCATCTTTAGTTAATGAAACACTTTATAAAGCTGTTCAAAAAGAATTGTTTGGTAAAGAGATTGAAACTGGAATTTATAGTTCAATAAAAGGTTTAGAAAATATTGATCAAATCATCAATATTTCTCAAGAGCCAATTGGTCGCACTCCTCGCAGTAACCCAGCAACATACGTTAAAGCGTTTGATGATATCCGTGAAATATTTGCAAATACCATTGAAGCCAAAGCTCGTGGTTATAATAAATCACGTTTTAGTTTTAATGTTCCTGGTGGAAGATGTGAGCATTGTTATGGAGATGGCGTTGTCCGTATTGCTATGAATTTCTTACCAGATGTTTATGTTAAATGTGATGAATGTGATGGCAAACGATACAATGAAGAAACCTTACAATGTACTTTCAAAGGATATTCAATTGCCGATGTTTTAGATATGACGATCGAAGATGCTTATGAACTCTTTAAAAATTATAAAAAATTAGCCCGAAAACTTAAGACGTTGGTTGATGTTGGTTTAGGTTATATGAAAGTTGGACAATCATCAACTACAATTTCGGGAGGAGAGGCTCAACGTGTTAAATTAGCTTATTATCTTGAAAAAGTTCCAACTGGAAGAACAATATATATACTTGATGAACCAACTACTGGTCTTCATGTTGATGATGTTGCTCGCTTGATGACAGTCTTAGAGCGTATTGTTAATGGTGGCGATACAATAATTTGTATTGAACATAACTTAGATGTTATTAAGATGGCGGACTATATCATAGATATTGGACCTGATGGTGGAGATAAAGGTGGCGAAATTATTGCAACTGGTACTCCAGAAGAAGTGGCTAACAATGAAAAGAGTTATACCGGTTATTACTTAAAGAGAGTTTTGAAAGAAGATCGAGATCGAAAAGCGAGGATTAAATAATGGTATCTAGTGAAATTGGTTATAGTGTTTGTTTAGCATTTGCAATTGTTTTATTGCTTGGTGCAATTGGATTATATTATTATCCTGCTTACTTTACTTTTAAAAATAAAAAAATTGATATTGCCTTATTAAAGAGTAAGAAATTATTTTTTATTCTTTCTTTTGTTTGCTTATTATTCTCATTTATACTTTTTGATTTACAATTTTATTTAAATCCATTTAATGCTAATTACATCATCGATTCGCTTAAAACTTCCGTTGATGGATTACATTATTTCTTAATCTTTGGTGGTAGTGTTTTATTAGCAATTACGGTATACGTTTTCGCTTCTTTTGTGATTTATTACTTCTTTTTTCATAATGATATTAAACCAGAAAATGTTCGCAAAACTTTTTGGATGATGGCCTTAGTTTTTGTTTTATTAATTTTGAGCTTTATGATGTTTGCTGAAGGTAACGCTCCTTATTTACGTTATCCTTTTGTCAATCGTATTTATTTTGGGTCAAGCGGTATTAAACTTGTTACCAGTTATACGGGATATGATTGGGCACCAGCGCCAACTAATGATGCTTTTGGTTTTGAAATTGCATTTTATGCCCTTTGCATTTTATCAGGAGCTTTAGTAGCTCTTGGTGTTGCAAGTTATCTTCTTAAAAAGTTATATGGTGAAAATGGTCTATTATCGACGGTGTTTTTAATTGGCTTCCCAACTGGTATCGTTGGTTGTAGATTATGGTACGTTATTGGAAATTGGACTCGTGATGGTTTTGATAAGGATCCAATGAAAATTTTTAGAGTAAGCGATGGTGGACTCGCAATTATGGGTGCAAGTTTAGCAGTTGTGGTTTGCGTAATTTATTTATTGATTATTAAGTATCAACAGAAAAAATACCCATATACAAAGATTAATTATCTTGTTTTATTAGATATCGCTATTCCAACTATAATTCTTGCGCAAGCAATTGGTAGATGGGGTAACTTCTTTAATAATGAAGTTCATGGTGAGGCTTTTGAAGGTAATATAATATATTGGAATTGGCTTCCAACGTTTATTAAGAATAACATGCATTTCAGTAATGCTCATCGTGTTTTTAATGATACTGCGGCCTTAGAATTACTACATAATTCAACGATATATCCTCCATTATTTTTTGTCGAAGGAATTACTAATATTATTGGTTTCTTAGTAATGGAGTTCTTATTTAGAGTAGTTTTCCATAACTTATGGCATCAAAAAGATGGTTCACAAAAATGGTATAACTATTTCTTTGAAGGTTTAACTTGTGAAGGTAGTAATCTTGGTTATTATCTTATTTGGTATGGTGCAACTAGAGCTATCTTAGAGCCTTTACGAGATTCAAATTTCAATATGGGCAATGATAATATGTGGAGTGTTTATAGTGCTTATGGAATGATTGGAATTGGCCTCTTAATAATTATTTTATTAATTGTTTGGCAATTTAAACGTGACCATGGAAAATGGATTATGCAAGTTAAAGAAGAGAAAGCAAAATAATGATTAAAGTTTTAGTTTTTGATCTTGATGGAACCTTAATTGATACGGATAATGTTTTAATTGCTAATTGGCAAGAGATTTTTAAAACTTTTAAACCAAAAGATTATCAGATTGATGTTGAAACAATTAGAACTTTTAGTGGTCCTCCATTAAAGGAAACGATTAAAAAATATCTTCCTGAATATGATACTGATTTTATTTATAGTGAATTTGATAAAAGGGTAAAAAAATATTACGATACTAAACTTGTCTTTTTTGATGACTATTTAGAGGTTTTAAATAATTTTAAAAAAGCAGGATATAAGTTAGCTATTTTAACAAGTAAAAACCGATTGATGACTGAGTATTGTGTTCATTTAATGAAGGCGGATCATCTTTTTGATTATATCGTAACCTCAACTGATTTAACTAAATTTAAGCCAGATCCACAAGGTTTAGAATTGATTATGCACCATTTTAATTGTTTATATTCAGAGATGATTAATATCGGTGACACTGAATATGATTATTATTGTGGTCAAAATGCTAACGTTAAAACAATTATGATGACAATGAAAAATCGAAAATTTAAAAGCAAAATATTTCCATTAGCTTTTATTAATTCATATAATGATTTATATAAGGAAATTTTAAGTTATGATCATAAATAAAGATGTCTTAATTATTGGTGCCGGTCCTGCCGGTGTTAGTGCCGCAATATATTTAGCTCGTTCAAAATATAGTTTTTGTCTTGTTGAAAAAGAAATGTTAGGTGGAAAGTTAAATACAATTACGCAAATTGATAATTATCCAGGACTTGTGACTCTTTCGGGTATTGAACTTATTCAAAAATACAGTGCACAATTGGCGGCCCACAATATTGAAGTTTTAAAAGATGTGATAAAAGGAATTGCTAAAGGTGGCGATTTATTTAAAGTAGTTGGTGAAGAAAATACTTATATTGTTAAAGCTATTATTATTGCGACTGGTTCAAGCAATAAAAAGAGTGGTGTAAAAGGCGAAAAAGAATTTAGTGGTAAGGGAATTTCGTATTGTGCAGTTTGCGACGGATTCTTTTATCGTAATAAAGAAGTTTTGGTCTTTGCTAATGACGCTAAAGGTTATAAAGAAGCTTTATATTTAGAAAAGTTAGCCTCTAAAGTTTATCTTGTGAATGATAATAATAAAGATGATGATGAAGGGGACTTAGTAAAGCTCAAGTCATCTAATAAAGTTGAATTTATTTATCCTTATAAAATTGATGAGTTTGATGGTGATGAAACAGGCTTAAATAAAGTTATCATCAGTAATCTTAATAATCGTGAAGAGAAACGAGAAATCAATGTTTTTGGAGCATTCCCATTTATCGGAGATATTCCCGGCAGTTATTTCTTAAGTTCGCTCAATATTTTAAATAATAGTGGGTATATTGTAGTTAATAATAATTTAGAAACCAGTGTCCCAGGATTATATGCCGCAGGCGATATTATTCAAAAACCTTTAAAGCAAATCGTAACTGCTTCAGGAGATGGAGCAACGGCGGCCACTAGTGCGATTAGATATTTAAATACTTTTAAATAATAACACTTAGAAGTGTATAATTAGTTTATGGAAACACCGATTAGTTTTACACAAAAAATCAAAGAAGAACTTTGTGATTTACCTTTTGATGAAATAAAAGATAAATCTCTTTTAAGTGCTTTCGTTCGTGTTAATGGAAACATTTTATTGGGTAAAGGTGTTTTAAAATTAGTTTTAAAGACCGAAAACAGTAAAGTAGCAAAATACATTTATGGGTTAATTAAAAGAATGTATCCTGAAACCGAAGTTAATTTCACTTTTAGAAAAGTAATGAAGTTTCATAAAAATACTGAATATTTAATAAATATTGATAGTGTTGATAATCTTTTAAAAGATTTATCGATTGATTTTTTAGATACAAAAATTCCTTATGATTTAACGGATAAAGATCAAAAAATAAGAGGTTATCTTGCTGGTCTTTTCTTATGTAATGGAAGTTGTGTTGATCCTAAAAGCAGTAACTATCATCTAGAAATTTATACTAATAACGAAGAGTTCAGTAATGCAATTTTAAAATTAATAAGAAAAATTAAAGATGTTGTCTTTGATTTCAAAGTAATCCAAAGAAGAGCAAATTATGTTGTTTATCTTAAAAAATCTGATCAAATTAGTGATTTTCTAGCATATATAGATGCTAATAATTCCTGTCTAGATTTTGAAAACATTCGAATCAATAGAGATTTTGCAAATGTTTCGAATCGTCTTCTTAATATGGATACTTATAACTATCACAAAACTGTTGCGAAGGCAGAAGAACAAGTTAAAGATATTCAACTTATTGAAAAATGGTTGGGAATTAAAAATATTGGCAACGAAAAAATTAGAGAACTTTGCTTTTTAAGAATTTCAAATAAAGATGCCACTTATAGCGAACTTGCTAATTTATTAACAAAGAAAATAGGAAAAACAGTCTCTAAATCAAATGTTAATCATTTATTTATAAAGATTAAGGAAATGGCAAAAGGTTATCGTCATGAAAATTGAAGAGAGTGTAGATATTAATCACCAACTTGGTGCAAGAATCCGTTTTTTAAGAACAAATGCGAAGCTTACTATTGAAGCTTTAGCTTTTGATTCTAATATAAATACGAATTATCTTAGTGATTTAGAAAGAGGAAATCGGAATCCTACAATCAAAGTTTTAAATAAGATTGCTAATGGATTACATATTTCTTTAAGTGAATTACTATTAGGTATTCGTGAGGAAAATTAATATGGAAACAATTAAAGATTTGTATATTATTGGTCCAGGTCCTTCTTCATCACATACGATTGGACCGCATAGAGCAGCATTAGATTTTATTAAGGATTTAAATAAAGAAGATGTTGATGAAATTATCGTAACGTTATATGGTTCTCTTGCTTTAACAGGTAAAGGACATTTAACAGATAGAACAATTAGTGATGTTTTGCGAGATTATAAACATACTATTAACTTCGATTATTCTTTAAAGAATTTATTGCATCCTAATACGGTTAAATTTGATGCCTATAAAAATAATAAAATTATTAAAGAAAAAACTTATTTTTCTGTGGGTGGTGGAAAAATTGTCACCAATTTAAATAATTTAGAGGGAATAGAAGTTTATGATCTAAATTCTTTTGATTCAATAAAGAAATATTTAATTGATAATAAACTTAACTTGATTGAATATATAAACCAAAAAGAAAACAAAGATTTAGATGAATATCTTGCTAAAGTTTTTGATAAAATGATGGATTCAGTTGAATCCAATCTTAAAAAAGATGGATTAATTCCTGGGAATTTAAAGTTATCAAGAGTTGCAAAAACAATTTTTGAAAACGCGAATAAACTTAATTCTGGCGAAGAAAAATATTTAATGCTTATTACTTCTTTTGCATATGCAGCAGTCGAAGGAAACGCCAGTGGCGAATTAGTTGTTACAGCACCAACCTGTGGATCAAGTGGGATTATTCCTGCTATTCTTTATTATGAATATAAATATAATAATGTTTCAAAATCAACAATCATCGATTCGCTTAAAGTGGCGGGAATTTTTGGAAATCTTTGTAAAAGAAATGCGTCCATTAGTGGTGCAGTTTTGGGTTGCCAAGCTGAAGTTGGTGTAGCGAGTAGTATGGCAAGTGCCGCTCTTTGCTATATCCATGGTTTGAGTTTATATCAAATTGAATACGGAGCTGAAGTTGCCCTCGAACATTTCTTGGGTTTGACTTGTGATCCAGTTGAAGGTTATGTCCAAATTCCATGTATAGAACGCAATGGAATAGGAGCTTTACGTAGTTATAACAGTTATCTTTATGCAAAAAATATTGCCCCATTTAGACATAATAAAGTTAGTTTTGATGATGTAGTTGAGGCGATGAAAATGACCGGAGAGTCTCTTAATAGTGACTATAAAGAAACTAGTGGCGGTGGATTAGCTAAGGTTATTAAATAGTTTTATTTTCTTTTGAAATTAATCATTAAAGAATTTATACAACAAATAATTGTGACGCCAACATCTGCAAATATTGCAGCAATGATTGCGTATTGATGTAGTAATCCAAGCATATTTAAGATTAAAGTAGTTACTTTAATAATGATGGCAAAATATAAATTCCAATACACCATAAATTTATTGAGTTTGGCTAGTGATTTTACAAATGCAATTCTTCTTAAATCGTCATCCATAATAACGATATCACTTGCTTCGATAGCAGAATCGCTACCAACTCCGCCCATAGAAATTCCTACATCACTTTTTACGAGACTTGGTGCATCATTAATACCATCTCCAACAAAAATTGAAATTTCTCCTCTTGCTTTTGCTTCATCTAAGACTTTAGTTTTATCAATTGGAAGCAAATCAGCTCGATAAGCAGTAATACCAACTTGTGACGCGATATCTTTTGCGATTTCTACATTATCACCAGTCAGCATTGTGATATTTTTAATTCCTTCTTTTTTAAGTAATTTCATAGCTTCAATCGTATTAGGCTTAATGGTATCTCTTATTACCAGGTGTCCTAAATACTCGTTGTTGTAAGCAACATAAATTATTGTGCCAATATCGTTTGTAGGTTTATATTCAATTTTATTATCTTTTAATAGAGTGCTATTGCCTAGGAGCAATTCTTTATTTTTGTATAAAGTCTTGATACCTTTTCCATTAATTTCTTTGTAGTTAGTTAATTCTTTTTGTTCGTTCGACATATCTTCTTCGCTAACAATTGCTTTTGCAATTGGATGGTTGCAATATGATTCACCAATTTTTGCGAGTTTCAAAAGTTCATCTTTAGTTGAGTGTTCACTTGGATTGATGCTATAAACACTGAACTTTCCGGCCGTAATGGTGCCGGTTTTATCGAAATATATGTTTTTTGCTTTTTCAATTAACTCAATGTAAGTTGATCCTTTTATTAACGTTTTGTGTTTGCTAGCAACTCCAATGGATACGACATAAGCCATTGGAACTGAAATAACAATTGCACATGGACACGCAATTACGAGCATGGAGGCGCCTCTATAAATCCAATCAGCCCAACTATTCCATACATTGGTTGTAAAACCTATATATAGTGGTGGAACTAGTGCTACTAAAAAGGCTCCACTAATAACGATAGGTGTGTATATTTTTGCAAACTTAGTAATAAATTTTTCTGATTTAGTTTTTTTGCTACTTTCGTTTTCGACCATTTCGAGAATTTTAGCAACAGTTGATTCTTGATAAACTCGTGTCGCTCTAATCGTAAGTGGGGAATTTAGGTTTACAACACCAGAAATAATTTGATCTTTAACTTTTACATCTCTAGGAATTGATTCGCCAGTGATTGATGAGGTATTTAAAGATGATTCTCCCTTAATAACAATTCCATCAAGAGGGACTATCTCACCTGGTTTAACAATGAATAAATCGCCTATTTTAGCTTCTTCTGGTTTGCATTTTATTTCCTTATCGTTACGTAATAATCGAACAAATTCAGGTCTTAATGCTAAAATAGCTTTAATTGATTTTCTTGAGTTTTGTAAAGCATAATCTTCAAAGAATTCACCTAATTGGAAAAACATAACAACAGCTAATCCATCAATAAATTCGCCAATAGAAATAGAGGCAATTGAAGCAATTATAGTTAAAGTTACTTCATTGAAAAATTCCTTATGAGCAATAGACTTAAACGCTTCGGTAAATAAATCATATGTCATAATTACATATCCAACTAGAACAAGAGGTAGGGATACTGTTAATTCATAAGTTGGTGCAAAGTGATTAATGAAATATGCGCAAATTAATAAAATTAACGAAACAAAAAAACGAAATAAAAATAAGTGTTTTTTGATAAATTTCATAATTATTCTTCTTTCACGTGTTCGATGGTTGTTTCTAAAATTTTTGCTACATGTTCATCACTTAAAGAATAAAAAGAATTCTTACCCACTTTTCTTACTTTAACGATTCTAGCTGATCTTAGTAATTTTAATTGATGTGATACAGCAGATTTAGTGAGTGATAATTTGTCGCATAATTCCGTTACTGTATATTCTTGATAATCTAAAAGAATTAAAATTCTAATTCTAGTTTCATCGCTAAAAACCTGCAAAAACAACTGCATTTTCCAAATTATTTTATCATTTATTTTTTCAAATTTTTTCTTATCTTGTTCATCTTTATTTACTAAAGGAACATCAATTACAAGGTTATTTTTCATTAAAATTACCTTCCTTATAATAGGTATTATAGTTGCTCAACTGTTCAACTGTCAATAGGTATCACGGTTGAACAATCGTGATACCTATTATTTTAATATTTTTTAGTTCCATTTATATTATAAAAGAGTATAATTTTTTTGATGAAAACAATTATTTATTACAAAACTAACACAGGCTTTACCTATGATTATGTGGAATTATTAAAACCACGTATTGAATGCGAAAAAGATTTTGATGTTAAAAAAATTAATAAAAAAGATATTTTAGAAAATAAAAACATTATTTTTATGGGTCCCCTAAGAAATAATGTTATTTTAGGTTTAAATAAATTCTTTAAAAAGTATAAATATATGAAAGGTAAAAATGTTTTTATTTTTGCTGTTGGTATGGAACCTTATTCTCAAGATAAAAAAGATAATGTAATTATGTCAAACGCTCTTCAAGAATACCATGTTCGTCTATATTTATTACCAGGTGGATTTGATTTATCTAGAATGAAACCACTTAAACGATGGTTTTTTAAGCGAGCAATTAAGATTGTAAGTAAATCACATCCTGAATTAAATATGATTAATGGTAGAACAATAAATATGGTGGAAGGTCGTAATCTTGATAATATGGTTGATGTTTATTATAAAGTAAATCGAGAATATTAGATTTTATTCTAAGATTTTGATTATCATCTTATTTGATTGTTATGTAATTCTTCTTTAAAATAATTTATAATTTTATTCATGAAACAAGCCGAAACTGGAAGAAAAATATTAGTTCAAAACAAAAAAGCATCATTTAATTATTATTTAAGTGATTTTTTAGAGTGCGGTATTGAATTGGTTGGCAGTGAAATAAAGTCAATTAGAGCTGGTGGATGTTCAATTAGTGATAGTTACATCATTATTAAAAGTGGTGAAGCTTATGTTCTAAATATGAATATTGCTCCATATGATAAAGCAGCCAATTTTGCTCATGATCCACTTCGTACAAGAAAACTTTTGCTTCATAAAAAAGAGATTAAAAAGCTAGATGATAAAATTACCCTTGGTGGATATACGATTGTTCCTACGAAAGTCTACTTAAAAAAAGGTCTTTGTAAGCTTGAAATTGCCTTAGGTAAAGGCAAAAAACTTTATGATAAACGAGAAGTAATCAAGAAAAGAGATGTTGATAGATCTCTCAGGAAAGCCATTAAGCGTAACTAATTATGAGAAAAATGAATTTAATTACTAAGATTAGTTTTAGTTCTTTATTTATTGCCCTTGGAATTATCCTTTCGCGTTTTGTTAGTTTGCCATCTTTATTTGGTCTTCCTTTTCTAAAAGTTGGTCTTACTCCATCGTTAGTCATGTTTAGTGCTTTTTATTTAGGGCCTTTATGGGGAACAATTGTTGGAACTTTTGTTGATGTTTTTGGTTCTTTATTAGTTCCACAAGGTGGTGCTTTTAATCCACTTTATACAATTCCTGCCACCTTAACAGGTTTAGCGCCATTTTTTATGTATAAATTGTTTAATAATAAATTTGAGAAGAAATTTCCTATTTCCTTAACGATTATTCTTCTTTTCTTATCAACCTTTTTATGTTTATTCTTTACTCTTAATGATTCTTTTAAAAGTGAATCTGGTAAGAAAGTTTATGAGATTCAAAATTGGCTAAAATGGACTATCGGGGTTGGTAGTTATGCCTTATCAATTCTATTTATATTAGGAGTAATTCTAATTAAAAATCATTTTAAAAATACAAAAATTAATAAATATTACAACATTTTCACCATTTCGACTTCAGTTTTTTTGACATATTTTGTTTTTAAAATTCCAGTTTCCAGTTTGGTTAAATCGTTTGTTTTAAGTTATAACTTTTGGTTTGTATTTGTGGTTCAAGCTTTAGTTGGTTTTCTTGCTTGCTTTGTGCATATAATTCTTGTTACAATTGCTCTTAATGTTACAACTTTCTTTGATTTAAAAGGCGCACTTGTAAATGTTAAGATAGTTGATGATAAAGTAATTGATTTAGAGACAATGGAAATTAATGATAAAAAGGATGATTCGAGCAATGGAAAATAACGAAAAGAAAGATATTAAAACTCAGGAAACAAAATCTAAAGATGTTTCTTCAATAAACGAGAGCCAACTTAAAAAAATCGAATGGAATAAAAAAGCCCTAACTATTTCATTGATTGTCTTAGGGCTTATTTTAATTGTTTTTACTGTTATTATGGTTTTAGTAAATAGTGGAAGTAGCTCTTCAGGTTCATCTTGCAATGGAAACGGGAGTGGAACTTGTCCTATTACTTTTATTTCTTTGCTTTAAGTAATTCTTCACTAATGTTATAAACTCGCATGGCGTTTTTATACATTACATTGCTATATTCTTCATCATTTAAATTGATTACATTATTGAAATAATTTTGGTAGATTTCTTCATCAAGTGTCCCTTCGCCATCTATAGGATTATCGGTGCCAAAAATAACTCGATCAAGAAGACCTTTTTCTTGGAACATTTTTAAGTCTTCCATTTTTAACCAAGCGGTATCAACAAAGATGTTAGGGCACTCAATCATTGCTTTAATTGCAGTTTTATGATTGCTCATTAAAACCGCGTGTGCAGCAACGAAAGTAAGATGTGGCCATGCTTTTGCAACTTCAACCAAATACGGAATCTTTGAGTATTTATCAATTGCGGTATGAACACAAATTGGCAAATTAAATTTTTCAGCAATTTTAAAATATGGTATTAATTTTGGATCATTAACTTTTAATCGGCTTGCCCATGGATGGAACTTTAAGCCAAAAATAACATCTCGGTGACTAGCAATAAAGTTTTCTACTTCTTTATAATTGTCTTCTGTATGTGGTCTAATCCAGCAAAGCATTCCAAAATTAGCCTTGTTTTTAGAGGCGAAATCATACGCTCTTGTAAAACCAATTATTTGTGTCACTAAACGAATTCTTTTATCGTTTTCATCAATAAATTCAGAACCATCAAAACTAAAAATACAAAAATTGATATGATTCTTTTTATCGCTAGTAATCAATGATTTTTCACAATCGGATAAATTTGGCCAATATCCAGTATGAGCGTGTGCATCAATAAGATATGAAATTTTCATATTAATTATTTTACCACACTTTGAGAGTAAAGTATGTTTTAATTAATTATACTTTAAAGTATAATTACATCGTGGAATATAATTACGAGGATAAAGAGAAGCTAGACAAACTAAAAAATGATCCAACCTATAAAAAAGAAAATCGAAAGAAATTATGGGTTTTCATTATTGCTTGTCTACCATTTTTAGTCGGTTTAATCATTTATTTAGTCTTTTTCTCTTCATCAGATAGTTTTATTCACATTTTAAAAAATTCTATATTGAGTTACCTAGCGATTATTAAAATCGTTTAATATAAAATATCGAATTAAAGAAAGTTTTTTTGTTAATTTAGGAGTGAATTATTATGACAATGCTTGAAAGATTTTTGAAATATGTAGCTTATGATACGATGTCTAGTGAGACAAGTACCAATTATCCATCTAGTCCAAGTGAATTAATTTTCGCCGATATGATGGTTAATGATTTAAAAGAAATCGGCGTTTTAAATGCCTTTAAAGATGAATATGGTTTAGTCTATGGCTTTATTGATCTAGGCAAGAAAAATACGATTGGTCTTATTTCTCATATGGATACAAGTCCAGCTTTAATTGGTGGATGTAAGAATCCTCGTTTGATTAAAAATTATGATGGCAACGTTATTGTTTTGAATGATAAATATTCAATGTCTCCAGCTGTCTTCCCAGAATTAAATGAAGTCAAAGGTCATGATATCATCGTTACTGATGGTGATCATTTATTGGGAGCAGATGATAAAGCAGGAGTAGTTTTGATATTCGAAATTGCAAAATATGTTTTAGATCATAAAAATGAATTTAATAACAATTTAGCAATTTGCTTTACGCCTGATGAAGAAGTTGGTGGCGGATGGAAACATTTTGATGTTAAAAAGATGAAAGCTAACTTTGCATTTACGCTAGATGGTGGGTCTTGCTATGTAGCAAATCATGAAAATTTTAATGCGGCAGCTTGTCACGTTTCAATTAAGGGTGTTTCAATTCATCCAGGTTCAGCTAAAAACATTATGCAAAATGCTGGAAGTATTGCGACCGAATTTCATAGTTTGTTACCAAAAGAAATGGTTCCAGAAAAAACTGATGGTTATGATGGATTCATTATGCTTGAAAATATCAAAGGTGATATAGAAAATTGTGATTTAGATTATATTCTTCGTGATTTTAGTAAAGAACTTTTGGAAAAGAAAAAGGCAATTATGATTGAAGCTGGCAAAAAGATTCAAGCCTTACATCCAACTGCGAAAATCGATGTAGTTGTTAATGATAGTTATCGCAATATGGGTGATTATTTTATTGAACATCCTGAGGGTGTTGAAATGATTAATAAAGCCTATCTTGCTAGTAAGATTAAATTATCTTATGTTCCAATTCGTGGTGGAACTGATGGGGCAATGATTACTTATATGGGCTTACCATGTCCAAATTTAGGAACTGGTGGAGCCAATTTTCATGGTCGATACGAATATGTCTCTCTTACTGAAATGAATACGATGATTGAGGTTTTAAAAAATCTTTTAAAGGAGTAAGTTATGGATCAAATTTCTTGGGATGAATATTTCATGTGTTTAGCAATCATTACTTCAAAACGTAGTAAAGATCCAAGTAGTCAAGTAGGAGCAGTAATTGTTGATAGCGAACACAAAGTCGTTTCAATTGGTTATAATGGTATGCCTCGTCATATTGATGATAAGGATTTATCTTGGAATAAAAATGAAGGTTTGGATAATAAGTATTTATATGTTTGTCATGCTGAGTTTAATGCTATTTTAAACGTTAGAAATGGTAGTAGTGTTAAAGATTGCACAATTTATGTTACCCTTTTCCCATGTAATGAATGTGCTAAAGCAATGATTCAAACTGGGATTAAGCATGTTGTTTATTTAAGTGATAAGTATGCGGATCGTATTGAAACTAAAGCAAGTAAAAAATTACTTGATTTAGCGGGTATCACTTATGAACAATATAAGGGAAGATTTAAGGAAGTAATTTTAAAATAATGAGTGTTCCAATTATTGAAGTAAAACATGTTTCTTATTCATATCAAAAAGAGGTCGAAGCTTTAGAAGACGTCTCTTTTAAGGTTGAAAAAGGTGAGTATGTTACTTTAATTGGACACAACGGTAGTGGAAAATCAACTTTAGCAAAATTATTATGTTATCTTTATGAACCTACTAAAGGAGAGATTTACCTTAATGGTGTAAAAGAAAGCGAAGCAACGATAAAAGATATTAGAAAAACGATGGGAATTGTTTTTCAAAATCCTGATAATCAATTTATTGGCGGAACCGTTGAAGATGATATCGCTTTTGGATTAGAAAATCGTAATGTCGGTTTAGACAAAATGAAAGAATTGGTCCATGAATATGCAAAAAAAGTTAATATGGAGCGACTCTTAAATAAAGAACCTAGTGAAATAAGTGGTGGTCAAAAACAACGTGTTGCGATTGCTGGAATTTTAGCTTTAGGTTTGAAAATTGTTATTTTTGATGAAGCTACTTCAATGCTTGATCCAGAAGGAGTTGAAGATATTAAGCGCTTAATAAATGAAATGCGTGTAGCTGATCCTGAATTAACTTTTATCTCAATTACCCATGATATTGAAGAAGCTTTTATGAGTGATCGTGTAATCATTATGAATCAACACCGTATTTTTAAAGATGGAACTCCTAACGAAGTTTTTAAAAATGTTGATGAAATAAAATCAATTGGTTTAGATGCTCCATTTATTTTAAAAGTTAAAGATGCTTTAAATAAGAAAGGTGTTACTTTACCTAGTGATGTTGTAACACTCGATTCTTTAGCGAGGAGTATATGCAAATTGAAGTAAAAAATGTTTCATATACTTATGATTATGGAAATAAAGAGACTTATAAAGCCTTAGATAATGTCTCTTTTAGTGTTGAAAAAGGTGACTTTTTAGCAATTGTTGGAAAAACAGGTGCGGGGAAATCAACATTAATTCAAATGCTTAATGGTCTACTTTTACCAGATGAGGGTGAAGTGGATATTGATGATTTTATCGTTAGTAAAGACCATAAAAAACGTTCGAAAAAATTATTTTTACTTCGTAAGAAAGTGGGAATGGTTTTTCAATTTCCTGAGTACCAATTATTTGAAGAAACGGTCTTGAAAGATGTCATGTTTGGTCCAAAAAACTTTGGCTTAAAAGATGATGAAGCAATGGCTGTTGCAAAAAGTGCTTTAACAAGCGTTCACATTGATGAAAAATACTATAATCGTTCACCTTTTGAACTTTCTGGTGGAGAAAAGCGTAAAGTCGCGATTGCGGGAATACTGGCTTCTAAACCTGAGATAATGGTTTTAGATGAACCTACAGCGGGTCTCGATCCTTTAGCTAAAGTCGATATTATGAATTTAATAAAAGAACTCCATGAGAATGGAACAACCATTATTTTAGTAACTCATGATATGGATGTTGTTATGAACTATGCAAGTAAAGTAGTGGTTTTAAATGATGCAAAATTAATGAAAGTTACGACTCCGGATGCTTTATTTAACGAACCAGACGTCGAAAAATATAGTCTCGAGATACCAACTTTATATAAATTTAAACGAATATTAGCTAATGAAGGATTTAAAAAAGATCTTAAATCAGTCAATGATTTCGATTCTTTAATAGACGCAATTACTGAGGGAAAAAATAATGGATAGAGTATTTGGAAAATTTACAAATAAAAATACGATTATCCATCATCTCGATAGTCGTTTCAAGATTTTTGCCCTCATCTTATTGATGGTCATAATCTTCTTAAATTATGGCGATTTTGCCAATTCTTTTGCGGTACTTGGAATTATCACTGTTTTAATTTTGATTATTATGATTTTATCTCGTGTTAATTTCTTAAGTTTTTTAAATAATTTAAAAGCATTATGGTTTATGATGTTAGTTTTAATTTTGATTAACTGTTTAATTCCATATGGTGATTATTCTCACATAATGTATACATTTCCAAATGGATTTTCAATTTATTGGGAAGCCCTTTTTAATGCTTTGCGGGTTGGCTTAAGAATTATTTTGATGGTGGCGTTAACTATGGTTTTAACGTCTACTACTTCGCCTTTAGATATAACCTATGCTTTTGAATGGTATTTAACCCCTTTAAAATTAGTTAAATTCCCTACCCAAGTTATTTCGATGACAATTTCTCTATCATTAAGATTTATTCCAACCTTATTAGAGGAAGCTCAACGCATCATGCGTGCACAAAAATCGCGAGGTGTTGATTATAATCGTGGTGTAATTAGTAAAAAAATAAAATCAATTACAACTTTAGTTATTCCTTTGCTGGTAAGCTGCTTTTCACGTAGTGAAGAACTTGCGCTGGCAATGGATGCAAGAGGATATGATCCATATGCTTCTAGAACACGTTATCGAATCTTAAAATTTGGATTAAAGGATATATTCTCGCTTGTTTTTATTGTTTTAGTTGGCGGATTCTTTATTTATTTATGTGTTTTAGCAACCAACTATAATGTTAATTTTATAACAACTTTATTTAAACAAATTGAGGCAACTTACTAATATGAATTACAAATTAGTTTTTGCTTATGATGGATCAAAATATTTTGGTTATGCGGTTCAAAAAAATGAAGAGCATACGGTTCAAGCAGTGATTGAAAAAGCCATTTCAACCATTTTAAATAAAGAAACGAAAATTTATGCCTCAGGTAGAACTGATCGTGGAGTTCATGCTTTAAATCAGGTTGCTAATTTCCATTGTGATCATCCTCTTGATGAGGCTAAGTTTTTACGAAGTCTAAATAAATTAATACCTAACGATATTTATTTTAAAAAGATAACAAAAGTGGATGAAAAATTTAATGCTCGTTTTAGTGCAATAGCCAAGGAATATATTTATATAATTAATTATAAAGAATATGACCCTTTTAGACGAGCCTATGAACTTTTGGATACGAAAATTGATTACGATTTACTTCTTGCGACTAGTCAAATATTTGTTGGAACTCATAATTTTCAATCTTTCACTAGCAAGCCAACCGATGATAAAAATTTCGTAAGAACAATTTATTCAATTTCTTTTAAGCGAAAAGAGGGGAGAATATATATAGATTTTAAAGGGGATGGCTTTATGACCTATATGATTCGAAAAATAATTGGAGCACTTTTAGAAGTTAATAAGGGTAATTTAAAGACGGATGAGATATTAAATTTACTTAATTCAAAGAAACGTGAAATAATTACCTATACTGCGCCACCAGAAGGATTATTTTTAAAAAGGGTATATTATAAATAAAATTTCTTTGGTCTATTCAATTGTATTTAAAAATCAACGATTAGTGGCTTTTTAATCTATCTCATTTCCTTCTATTTTTTAAAATTTTGTAGATTTTGAGGCCATAGAGTAGTAAAATATTACGCGTATGAAAGGATATTTACTATGGGAAGACATTTTGAAGTAAGACAAGCCGCAATGGCTGCTACAGCAAAAGCAAAGAGTGCTGTTTACATGCGTGCATCTAAAGAAATTTATATGGCCGCAAAAAGAGGCATTCCTGATCCTGAAAGCAATCTTGCACTTCGTGCAGCGATTGATAAATTCCGAAAATCTTGTCCAAAGGATGTTATTGAAAGAGCTATCAAGAAGGCTCAAGGCGGAGACGCTACAAACTATCTTGAAGGAAGATATGAGGCCTTTGGTCCTGGCGGAAGTTTATTGATTGTAGATACCTTAACAGATAATACAAACCGTGCACTAATCAGTGTTCGTACTGCCTTAACTCGTAAAGGCGGACACTTAGGTAGTGTTGCATATAATTTCTCACAAAGTGGTTTAATGGATTTCAAATATAGTGGAACCGAAGAATCACTTGAAGAAGCCCTTGTTCTTGGTGACGTCGATGTTAAATCAATTGATTTAAGCGATGGAGATGCTGAAGTTGTTACCGCTCCAAACGATATCGATAAAGCTAAAGAAGCTTTAAAGGCTCTTGGTGTTACAGATTACGACTATTGCCAAAGTACTTTACTTGCTAATGAGCGTATTGAACTTGATGGTGATGACAAGAAAAAATTCGAAGATTTACTTTCAGAGCTTGATGAATTAGAAGATGTACAAAACGTTTATCATAACGTTATTCTCTAATTTGTTGAATTGTACAAAAAAATTATAAAAAACCGTGTATATTTTACACGGTTTTTTATTATAATATATGCTAGAGGTAGTGATATGGATAATAGTGTTAAATGGGCAGTAATCCCATGTGCAGGTAAAGGTACTCGTTTCCTTCCAATTACTAAAGGACTTCCAAAAGAGATGTTGCCAATTGTTGATCGTCCAACTCTTGATTATATTGTTCAAGAATTAGTTGATAGTGGAATTACTAACATCGTTTTTATAGTTTCTAAAGATAAGGATGAAATTAAGAAATATTACGATGAAGACGTAGCTTATGAAAAAGAATTGAAAGATGGTGGCAAAGAAAACTATGCCAAAATGATTCATGAAGCAAGTGCGAAAGCACATTATTATTATGTTGAGCAAAAAGAATTATTAGGTTTAGGCCACGCGGTTTTGCAAGCCAAAAATGTTATTGGTAAAAATAACTTTGTGGTTTGTTGTGGTGATGATATTTGTACATATAAAGAAAAAGCCCCAGTTTTACAGATGGTCGAAGCTTTTAATAAAGTTGGTGGTTATACTGTGGTTGGTGGCCAAACCGTTGATCATAGTCAGATTAACAAATATGGTTGTATGGATACTAAAGCGAAAGTTGGTGACCGTACCTTTGAACTTAAAGGAATTGTTGAAAAACCAAAACTTGAAGAAGCTCCAAGTGACTTAGCCTCTTTAGGTAAATGGGTCTTTAATTATAAAATTTTTGATGCGATTGAACATACTCCAAAAGGAAGGGGTGGCGAGATTCAATTAACTGATGCTATCGCTTTATTAATGAAATCAGAACCAGTTTATTTCTATGATTTTGTTGGTAAACGTTATGATTGTGGTGATAAATTAGGTTTTATTGAGGCAATAATAGATGTAAGTTTATCTCGTGATGATTTAAAAGATGGAGTTAAAGATCATATTAAAAAGCTTAAACTTTAGAAGGTAAAATCTTGATCAGTATTATTAAAGGGAATGTTACTTATCTAGATGGGGTGATGAATTTATATCATCGTATTCAAAATGATTTTAAAAAACGCGGTATCGATATTTATCAAGATAATGAATATCCAAATCGCGAAATTTTCGAAAAAGATCTTAGTAATAGCGATCGAACGTTACTATTGTTAGATAACAATCTTGTAATTGGTTTTATTACTAGTGATAGCGGAGCAAACTTTGCGAAAGATATTTTTAATTCGGCTAAAGATGCTTCTAGTTTCTTAGAAAAATACAAACTTAGCGATTATCAAGGTCGAATGGTGGCTTACGAGCGATTAATGATTGATCCTGACTATCGTAATCAAGGGTATGGTTCGAAACTTTTAACTATTCTTGATCAAAAGTATAGTGGAGCCTTTATCATCTTTTTAGCGCATGAAGCAAATCATAATGCGATTAAACTTTATGGTAATCTTAAATATACTTGTCTTGGTTTAGAGAATTTTGAGTTTGGTAAATACTATATTTTTACCAAAAACCAATTAAAAATTTAATGAAATTTATATAGATAGTCTATAAATATAATATTTATAGACAAAAAAATCATAATTTATTTGTAAATAGATTCTTTTAAGTGTATCATAATAACCGACACTAATCTAAAATTATGTCCCGGTAAGATTTAATATTTAGGAGGAAAGTGTAAATGTTTAAACAAACAACAAATTTAAAGAAGGAAGAAGTTACTCGTAAGTGGTTCGTAGTTGATGCTAGTGATAAATCTCTTGGTAGATTAGCTAGTAACATCGCGGTCTATTTAATGGGTAAAGAAAAACCAAGCTACACCCCAAACGTGGATTGTGGCGATTACGTTATTGTCATTAACTGTGATAAGGTTTTATGTGAAGGTACCGTCCACAAGGCAACCGACAAGAAATATTATAACGTCAGTGAATATAATGGTGGTTTAAGAGCCCGTACTTTAAAAGAAATGCAAAAAGACTACAGTGATGAGTTGGTTCGTAGAGTCGTCTGGGGAATGCTTCCAAAAGGAAGACTTGGTCGTCAAATGATCAAAAAGTTATTCCTTTATAAAGGCAGTGAGTATGAACAAACTGCTCAAAAACCAGAAGTACTTGAATTCAAAAGCGTTGGAGGTAAGAAATAATGGCTAAGAAATTAGATAGTTTCTACGGAACTGGAAGACGAAAATCTTCCATTGCGAGAGTCTACTTAAAGGCTGGTAAAGGAAATATCGTTGTCAATGGTGAACCTGTTGATAAATACTTCCCATTTGCAACCTTAGTTCTTGACTTAAAACAACCTCTTACCGTACTTGGTGTTCAAGAAAAATACGATATTGATGCAACTGTACTTGGTGGTGGTTTTGAGGGTCAAAGTGGAGCAATCCGTTTAGGTATTGCTCGTGCCTTACTCGAAGCTGGTGAAGATCGTAAAGCACTTAAAGCTAATGGTTTATTAACTCGTAATAGCCGTAGCAAAGAGCGTAAGAAATACGGTCTTAAAAAAGCAAGAAGAGCACCACAATTCTCAAAGCGTTAGTCTTTATATATTTTTGCTTAAACAAGCCTTGCTTAGTGCAAGGCTTTTTTGGTGCAAAATAAAAGCCTTATATTTCGATATAAGGCTTTAGTTAAGATTATTAATTAAGCATCGACATGTTCACGTTGTTTAACGTAAGTGGTTGGTCCAGTTGATCCATCATCTTTATAAAGAACTTTAAGTAAGATTGGAGTAATAAGTGAACTAACAATAATGAGTAACAAGACGAATGGCATAATTGGTTGATCAGCTCCAATTAAACCTGCATCAACACCAGTTTTTGCGGTAACAATAACGACTTCGGCACGAGACATCATACCAACACCGATAATTAAACTCTCTTTAAACTTAAATTTAGTAATAATTCCGCCAAGACCAGCTCCAAGGATTTTACCAAGTAAACCAACAAAGACAAAAGCTAATCCGAACCAAACGAATTTAAGATCAACAGTTGAGAAATCAATATCATAAAGTTTTAAAGAAATAGAAGCAAAGAAAATAGGAGCAAAGAAAATTTGTGAACTAGTTTCAGTACGACTATCAACATATTCTTTTGGTTTAGTTGTACTAATGATTAATCCAGCACAATATGCTCCAGTAATATCTGCGATTCCAAAGAACTTTTGGGCACAATAAGCATAAAGGAAACAAACAGCGAGTGAAAAGATAGGAATACGTCTATGATTTGGCCATTTATTATCAAGCCATCTAAATAACTTTCTAACAAAAATTCCAACGATAAAGGCAACGATAAAGAAAGCAATCATTAACCCAATCATAATTAAAATATTAAGCGTTCCGTTTTCAACATACTGGGTTGTTTGACCAGCACCAGCAAGACTGATGACAAGGGATAAAAGAATAATACCAATAATATCATCAATAATGGCAGCACTAACAATTGCCATGCCAACACGAGTATCGAGTTTATGTAACTCTTTTAAAGTAGCCACAGTAATACTTACACTAGTGGCGCTTAAAATTACGCCATAAAATAAATTTTGTAAAACAGTGTTGCTAGGAAAGAATAAGAAAGCGACTCCAGCCCCAAATGCAAGTGGAAATAAAACACCTAAACTAGTAATTACGAGCGATGGCCAACCAACAGCTTTTATTTGTTTTAAATCTGTTTCAAGGCCAGCGCTAAACATAATTAAAATAACGCCGATTTTTGCAAGATCATCGAGACCTTGAAGAGTAAATGCAGTAAAAACTTCTTGATTTGGAATTAATTTAATTAATCCAAGAATTAAGCCAGCAACTAAGAAACCAACAACTTGTGGTAGCTTAAGTTTTTGGCAAATTATTGCTAATACTTTTGCAAAAATTAAAATTAATGCAATAGGTAAAAGTAATGTATAGGGCTCACCAGTAACCGTCGAGGATGTTGCAGTAAAAACTTTAAATAAATCCATAAAAATGCCTCACGTTTTCAATTATACTCTTTTAGTTTTTATCTTATTAGAGTTATTTTATTCCATTTTAGTATTATTTAATGTGATTTTTCAATAGATGAAAAATAGTAGATAAGTGGACATTAAAATTATACCTATATATAATAAGGATAATTAAAAAATTATTTTAAAGAAATCATCTTTGATAATTCTTTTGTTAGATGTCAAAGTCAAAGCAACAAAAAGTAATATTTAATACGTTTTTAAGTCTTTTTATATCAAAGTTGCATTCAACTTGTCAAAATTTGACAAATTATATTTAAAAATCAATAATTTAGGTAAGCAAAAAAGAACCATCGATTGAATATGACTAATTCAATGCAACTGGTTAAATGCTTAAATATCTAATCTTCTTTGCTTGAACTTGGTTAAACTAAATTTCCGTTAGTTTAACCTTTTTATTTGGTATTCTTTTAATGTTTATTTTATTTAAAAAATCTTCACCAAATTTTCTCTTTAAAAGATCATAAGGTGTTTTATCATTTTTGCATTTTCTGACATAAGAATTAATATTTGAAAACATATTATCAACAATTTCTTGCGTTAAAAAGTCGAAACTTTTACCTTTTGGTAAGAAATATCTAATCAATTCGTGATTTCTTTCACAAGAAGCTTTGTCAGTCGCACGATATGGATTCGTGAAATAAGATGAACATATTTTCTCTCCATTATCATCAATTTCAATTTGATTAAACGATGAAAATTCAACTCCATTATCAGCCAAATTAATTGGAAATATTTTTTCAACTGTCTCATTACCAATCAATCTAAATAATTTTTTAATATTATAGACAACATTTGAAGGCGAATCTTTTTG